>Ga0307937_1000824_pt1 | contig 17635 bp, 13 predicted proteins | sample OrgLakmetagenom3_FD_201814 | JGI IMG/M metagenome (GOLD analysis project Ga0307937, IMG submission 201814) | Saline water microbial communities from Organic Lake, Antarctica - #3 | ecosystem: Environmental > Aquatic > Non-marine Saline and Alkaline > Saline | place: Antarctica: Organic Lake...
TCGGCCTGCCCGACAAGGCGGTGTCAGAGGCGCGTGACCGGGTCCGCACGGCGCTGTCGTCGATGGCCATCGCCATGCCGTCGCGGCGCATCACCGTCAACCTGTCGCCGGCCGACCTGCCCAAGGAAGGCAGACTGCTGGAATGATAAAGTGCTGTTTTGAATAGAATAATATCTGTCGCCTGAGAAATTGCAACGATACACGCAACGAAAGATAGCGGAATCATGGGCGCCCGTAGCTCAGCTGGATAGAGTTTCGGCCTCCGAAGCCGAAGGTCACAGGTTCGAATCCTGTCGGGCGCGGTAAGTTCTTTAACGATCAATCGGCTCGAGCACGGGATTTTATGAAACAGCATTCATTTGGCGGGCCACCAAGCCGCAGGCGTGCTGGACCACAAGATGTAGTGGTGAAAGTTTTTTGACGTAGTTCTGGATAATGGCCTGTGTGCGTCGATTTTGGACCGATTTGCAGACGTTCAGGCGCTGCAAGGAAGGCTGCCGGCGAATCAAGGACATGGCTTCATAAGTGCTTCTCTTTCATTTCGTGCGGCAGATGAGCCACCCCGAGGCTTGACGGCAAGTTCCGATCTGCGGAAGCAGTACGGTCCGCGCTGAGCAGTCAGTAGGCCCTTGGCCTCGCCTGCGACAATTTCCAGAAGCATGAGGGTCACCGGCATCGAGGCGGAGACGCCCGCGGAGCTCATCACCGGCCCATCGATAACGTAGCCTGTGTTCCGGACTCATGTCGCTTCCGGGTAGCGCCGGGCCATTCGGGTCTGCGCGAACCAATGGGACGTCGCGGCTCGCCCGTCGAAGAGCCCCGCACGCGCCATCGGTTCGGCGCCTACGCAGATGTCGGCTGGATCCTGTCCGGCGCGACGCTTGCGCCGGTCGATACCTATTTCATGCAGATCCGCCGGGGTCTTCAATACCTGGGGCGTCCGATCCCGTCGCACACGAACGCTGGGAAACTCTACTACGGCTACTCCGCCTACGATCCGCGCCGCGTCGCCCAGTATCTCGAGATTTTCAGGACCTACACGAACTACATCAAGACGCATGCCAAGGGGGTCACCGCGGCGATGCGGTTCGGTTTGGCGCGCGGACCGGTGAAATTCGAGGGTATCCTCTACTTCTGACCGTGGAAATGACAATAATATCGTTTCGTCCTTGACCCGAGTGAACTCATATACCTGGCAACTAAACTGCTGTTTTCAGTAAGGGCGCGTCGCTTGGGATTGCCCCAAAAACAGTGTTCAGGTTGAATGGTGGAGTATGAGTTGAAAGCTGCAAAAGGCTCGAAAGCTTAAAACATATGTGGTGCAAGAGGATAGTATGAATTCAGGGTACAATATACCGCTGGTTACGCAGGCATGCGAAATAAGCCCGGACGTGGTGGAGATGAGTCGGTCGGAGCAGGTCGAGCACCTCTCTTCGGTCAAAAGCGCAGATCTCGCAAAAGCACGGGCCTTTTACAGTCGCAACCACGTGACCAACGGCATGGCCGAGTTCCTGCGCGGCGCACTTAAGCGGCTATCGGGCAAGAGCGACCAGGCGGTCTTCGAACTGCGCCAGGCTATGGGCGGAGGCAAGACGCACAACATGATCGCGCTCGGCCTTTTGGCCCGGTTCCCAGAACTCAAGGGCGAGCTGCCCGAGGAGATCACCGCCAGCAGCACAGATGAACGCGCGGCCATTGCAACAGTGAATGGGCGCACCGTCCAGAAATTCATCTGGGGCGAAATCGCCGAGCAGCTTAACCAAGCCGACGCTTTCCGGGATCACTGGATAAACGGCCCCAAAGAGATGAGTGAAGAGGATTGGATGCGCCTGATCGGGGACAGGCCAACCTTGATCATGCTCGATGAGCTACCGACTTATCTTTCGATCGCACACACCAAAACCGTTGGTCAAGGCACGCTCCTGGACCTTCTGAAATATTCCCTGGCGAACCTGTTCTCGGCAGCCATGAAGCTCGATCGATGCGTGGTCGTCGTCGCCTCCCTTGACGCAGCCTATGACGAGGCGAGAAAGGTTCTGGGTGGACAACTCAAGGATCTGCAGAAAGAAACCGCACGTGGGGCAAAATCCATCACGCCGGTAGACCTCAACACGGGTGAGATCTATGATATTCTGCGTAAAAGGCTCTTTACGAAGCTACCCGATCCTGAAGGAGATGAGGTAGACCGCGTTTCCAAGGCCTACTCGGACGCTTACAGCGAAGGGGTTCGCGGAAAAGCGATCGCAAAATCCACCGAGCAGATGGCCGATGAGATCGTTGAATCCTACCCATTTCACCCTGGCTACAAGGATATCCTGGCCCTTTTCAAGGAGAACGAGAAATTTCGTCAGACCCGGGGACTGATCCAGTTCACTGCAAACCTTTTGCGCGGGATCTGGGCGGCGCAGGGATCCGAAATATTTCTGGTCGGGGCGCAGTATCTCGACTTTTCGGACCAAGAAACGCGGGACCAAGTCAAGGAGATCGAACGTACGCTCGAGTCAGCCTTGGCCAACGACGTTTTCGACACCGACGGTTCATCGCACGCGCAGCACATTGACGCAGAACGCAGCGACCGGGCTGCATCTCAGGTCGCAACCCTGCTCTTTATTTCGTCGCTTTCCGATAACACGGACGGGATCCGCGGCCTACCTCGTGAGACCGTCATCGAGTATCTGGTCGCGCCTGGCCAAGAGGCGACCCGCTTCATGGAGGCGTTCGATGCGCTTCGGGATCGGTGCTGGTACCTGCACCGCCGCGACGGCGATCGTTGGTACTTTTCGGATATCGCAAACGTGCGTAAGCAAATCGAGGACAAGGTAGGTAAGATCCCTCAGGACCGGGTGGATGACGAAATGCGCCGGCGCCTGCAGGATATTTTCGGACCGTCTAACAAGGTTGCCTATTCCGAACTGGTCGTCCTGCCGCGCGTCGACGAGATCAACCTGACCCCGTCGAAGCGCACCTGCCTTGTTCTCTCCCCTGACGCGAAGGCGCCGCCTTCTGCGGCGGCCCGGTTCTTCGAGAACGTGGTCTACAAGAACGCGTTCTGCGTCGTAACCGGTGACGGATCAAAGATGGGCAGTGCAGAGGAAAGCGTCAGACGTCTTATTGCGATTGATGCGGTTGGTCACGCCGTAGCGGACACGCCGCGCCACCGGAAGGAGATCGAGGAAGAGCGAGACACGAGCGAGATCGGCTTCAACGCCTCCGTCAAAAGCCTCTTCAACACCGTGTGGTACCCGCAGGCGCGGGAACTCAAGAGCGCGCGCATTGATCTTGGTCACCACCAAGAAAAAGGGGTCATCCGAGGCGAGCAGGCCGTGGAGGCTGCACTCGTCAGCGGCGGAGCGAAGAAGCTGGTCCAAATCGATCCAGAGCGCATGGAGGGGCTGATCCAACGCTGTGAGGACCAACTCTTTCCTGACGGGCAGAGCCGGACCCGGTGGTCCGACATCGTAGAGCGAGCCGCGTCGAACCCGCGCTGGATCTGGCTCCCGCCCAAGGGACTTGAGGAAATCAAAGCCGCCGCGCTCGCCGACGAGCGCTGGTCGGAGGAGAACGGCTATGTCGACAAGAACCCGCCCGCGCCTCAGCCGACGGTCAAGGTAACGCGGATCGACAACAACGAGGCGACGGGGGAGAGTACGCTCGAGATCACCGCGATTCATGCCGGACGAACTCCCGAGATCCGGGTCGCGCCGACGCAGGACGACCTCGTGGGGGCCGATCCGGTGGACGGCTCACAGTACAAGACCACGGAAGCTGAGCTCTGGGCACAAGCCCGAAACCTGGAAACCGGGGAGCTCTCGGAGCCGTATCGATGGTCAGGCTCGCTCCACATTACTCATGAGCGTCAAAACAACGCTGGGGTGTGGCGAGTCACGCTTGATGCAAAACCGGAGGCGGAGCTGCGCTGGAACACTTCGGGGATCAACCCGAAAGATGGGGCGGTCTACGACGGGTCTTCGATAGAGATCGACGGGTCTCAGCGCACAACACTCTACGTCTACGCCGTGAAAGGCGGAGTTTCGGCGGAGAAAAAATTCGTTTTCGAGGCCGCTGGCGCACAGCGCCAGATTCTCGACGACCAACCAGCCCGCGTCCGCGATGACTTCCCCTTCGGAACCCAGGGAGAGGTACAGCGGGTGCTGCGCGCGTCCAAGGGGAACCCAGATATTTCTTTCGGAGGAGTCAGCGTCACGGTGGGTTCGGGTGAAAACACTCTTAGGGTGCGCAGCGGCGGGGAAGTCCGGCTGACTGGACACGACATGGAGTCCATGATCGAGGGGCTTCGCATTGCGCTCGGTAATGAGCAAGCGGAGGTCCAGCTTCGCTTCCGAGAAGTGGATTTCCCTGACGGCTACGCCCTGCGGGATTTCGCGGACCAGGTCGGGATCAGCATTCCCGTCGAGAGTGTCGAGCAGGCCTGATCGGAGGATGAATGACCAGCAAGAGTAAGACTACCCACGGGTTCGGGGCACCCAATGTTGCGATGCCGCACCAGTTCTTGGTTCGAATTCCGCAGGCACGAACCTCTCCGGTGGAGATATGGGAAGACTTTGGGTCGGCCGCAGTCGGGACCAACGCACAACTCCTGTGTCGCGTGGAGGTCACTCGAGAGGCTTGGCGCAAGGTCTCAGACGGCCTCAAGGGATACCTGAACCGGCGCCTCAAAGAAAAGCGTCTTAGGGTTTCACGCTTCGCCACTGGCGAGAACCGCGTCGAACGGATCCTCGGGCGTGAGATGATGGTTCTTGCCTGGGCTATAGAGGATGCCAGCGCGGATGAGGCGGCGATCGCCTTCACACGCTGGTCCTCGCACCGTCCCGAGGAGCTCTGGTGGCTCTTTCAGCAGATCGACCGAGACGGGGGAGAGTGGGACGACCCAAGAACAGGCTGGCGCCTGGCAATCCGGCACGCTTTGATCCGGGACGAGGGCGTGAGCGGGGGGAAACCCAAGCGGCCTCGCCCGAAGCCTTACGGGACGACGCCTGATCTTTTCAACACCCTTTGATCGAAAGACCGTTTCATGAATATGACTTCCCATACAACCGCCGCTGTTGAACCGCTTAGTCTCAGGAACGCCCCGTCACTGATCGAAAAGGCTTGGCCGACGGCGAAGATTTCGGCGGAGACGCAGAAGGAGCGTAAAGCGAACCTTGGTCAGACGCTCACAGCGCTTGGCTCTTACTGGAAGGGCCGCAAGATGCTCGTACTGAATCGAGCCTGCATTCTTGCAGCACTTTTGCCCGCGACCGATGATCTGGAGCGGGACATCGAAATCTTTGAGAAGCTCATGGGCATGGCCGACGAGACCTTCGGGCGCCGTTTCGTCGACGGCCCCTCCGACTTTGCAAAGCTTTTTCCAAACCACGCCGAGAACGTTGCAACCGGAAAAGTTTACGCTTGGCGTGCCGGCATCATACACGATCTTGAGCTACAGCAGCGGGCAGGTCAGCTTCTCTCTCATGTTCACGATACAATGCCGGGGTCTGTCCGTCAGGACTTGGCACATATTGCCAAAGGGGAAAAACCTGTCGGTGAGCCAAAAGATTTTTTGGAAGCCTTTCCGAATGACGGGACGACCTTCGTTGAGATCAAGCATCGAAGATGGGTCTGGCGCGATGACCTTTCGGAGCAGGAGCGTGAACGCCGGATAACCCGAGCCTTCATGACGCTGCCATATGCCGCACGCCTCGAGAAGGTGAAACGTCCGGAAGAAATTCTTGAGGCCGATTTGCTGGCTGGTGTCTGGGATGATGTCAACACCCACCTGGGAACCGATGCGTCATCGATATCAGAGCTTGTTGGTCAGCTGGGCGTAATGAGGTTCGGTCGCCGACCCAAGGTGGCTGATACATTTTCTGGTTCGGGACAAATTCCATTCGAGGCGGCCCGTATTGGGTGCGAGGCTTACGCGTCCGATCTGAACCCAGTTGCTTGCATGCTAAGCTGGGGCAACTTCAACATCGTAGGGACCGATCAGGCGTCACAGGACGAGATGACTGCCGAGCAGGAGCAGCTCGTGCAGGAGATTGATGAGGAGATCCGGGCACTCAAGATCGAGCATGATGACGATGGCAATCGAGCAAAGGTCTTCCTTTATTGCCTGGAAACCCGCTGCCCCCGGACTGGCTACATGGTTCCGGTCGCGCCCTCGTTCGTCATCTCGCGGCGCAGGAACGTTGTGGCGAAGCTTGTTCCGAACCATAAAGCCAAGCGATACGACTTTGACATTATCATGGGAGCCTCGGATGAAGACATGCGCGAGGCCGCTTTGGGTACCTCGCGCGGCGGGCGTCTGTTTCATCCCCTGCTCACTGATGAACTTGGCGTTTCGATCAAGGAGATCCGAAAAGATTACAAGGATGATAAAGGCACGAACCGAAACGGTCTAAGGCTCTGGGAGAAGTCTGACTTCAAACCGCGGCCCGATGATATCTGGCAGGAACGTCTATACGCGATCCAATGGATGGACGCGGAAGATATTGCAAGAGGCAAGGCTTATCCCAGGACCTGGTTCGCGGCACCGACCGAAAAGGATCTTGATCGGGAACGTCTTGTAGAAGGGATTGTCGAGGAGAACCTTTGTGCCTGGCAGGAGGGAGGTCTCGTTCCAGACATGGAGATCGAACATGGAAATGAAACAACCCGGCTCATGAGAGAAAGAGGATGGACGCATTGGCACCATCTCTACACTCCTCGGAGCCTGCTTATGGGCAGCATGGTAACATCGCGCTATAAAACCGACCCGAGGCATTTCTTGAACATCTCCATATTCGCCAATCGGATGGCGAAAACTGTCGACTGGCATTCCGGGGAAGAGGCGGCAAACCATACCTTCACGAATCAGGCCATAAACACGATGCAAAACTATCCTGTTCGTGGCTTCACCGCTGCGAAGCGGCTTCTGGTCCCCAAGTATTTTTGCACCGGTCCTGTGAAAGGTCATGTGCGGAATGCCCCCTCCAACGAGATCGGGGAAGAAATCGACATTTTCTTGACAGATCCGCCGTATGCCGATGCGGTCCAGTATGACGAGATCACGGAATTTTTCATCGCCTGGCTACGCAGAAACCCGCCAGCACCATTTGATGAATGGATATGGGACTCTCGCCGAAGTGCCGCTATCAAAGGGGAGGGGCAGTCTTTTAAGGCGGCGATGGTTGAGACGTATCGGGCCATGACTGATCACATGGTGGATCATGGCCTTCAAATCATTCAGTTCACTCACCAAGACACCAAGACTTGGTCCGACATGGCGCAGATTTTCTGGGGTGCTGGCCTTCAAGTCTTGCAGGACTGGTACGTCTCGACCGAGAACATGACAGAACTCAAGAAAGGTGGCTATGTTCAGGGCACTCACATGATCGTCCTGAAAAAACGCCACGACGGGAAGTCCGGCTATCAAGATGAGATCGTCCACGAAATCCGAGAAGAGGTAGAGCGCCAGATCCGCGAAATGACCGGGCTCAATGACCGAGTAGACTCAGATCGAGGCGAAAACATTTTTAACGATGCGGATCTTCAGATGGCTGGATATGCAGCCGCCCTGCGTGTCCTGACGGCTTACACAAAGATCGACGGGCTTGACATGACCCGTGAGGCACTGCGCCCACGTCGCAAGGACGAGAAAACGATCGTCGACGAGCTGACAGAGTTCGCGGTGCAGACTGCCAACGAGTTCTTGATTCCTGAAGGACTCGAGCGGAACCTCTGGCTGGACCTGAACGGCGCGGAAAGATTCTATCTCAAGATGATGGATATCGAAGAGGCCGGAGAAGCGAAACTCGACCAGTTCCAGAACTTCTCAAAAGCGTTTCGGGTCGGCGATTACGACGACATGATGGCCTCGAAATCACCTAACAATGCGCGCCTAAAGACCGCAAAGCAGCTTGGAAAGACGCAGATGGCCGAGGGGGCGCAGTTTGGCAAGGACAGCCTCGTTCGGCTTGCTTTACGCAGCGTCTGGCGGGTTGATAAGGAAGATGAAGTCGAGGAGATCCTTGAGGAGTTGCACGACTTGATCCCAAACTACTGGCGCCAGCGCGAGACCCTGATGACGATCACTCGCTACGTGGCCGAGAAGCGCGCAAACACGATGCCCGAGGAGGCTGCCGCGGCACGGATCCTCACGACTGCGATACAAACAGAGCATGTCTGATACGCGTGGATCGGACGTGACGAGCCTGATCTCCCGCTTTTCCTCCCGTAGCCAGCGGCTCGGTCATGTCTTCTTGAAGGATCGACTGCAGGGGGCTGAGACCTATGATCGGATCGCCGGGTACTTCCGCTCCTCAATTTTCGACCTGGTCCACGAAGAGATCAGTACGATCCGACGGGTTAGGATTGTGTGTAACGCGGACCTCGATCCGCGCGACATCACCGCCGCGGACCTGAGCTCGCGCGCCCGAGATCAGGCACAGGTGGAGAAGTGGCACGAGCAGGGCGACGGTATCGACGCATTCCTACAACGCGATCGATGGCGCAGGCTGCACGAGATCCTGACGGCGGGAAACGTAGAAATCAGAGTAGTGTCGCGCGACAACGCACCTTTCCTTCATGGCAAAGCTGGGGTGATTACTCGACCTGACGGCTCCACCTCCAGCTTCATCGGCTCAATCAACGAGACAATGAGCGGGTGGCAGCACTCGTACGAAATGATCTGGGAGGATCCATCGCCGGAGGCTGCTGCGTGGGTCCATGATGAGTTCGAGTGGCTCTGGAAGAAGGGCGTACCACTGTCACAAGCCGTTATAGACGAGATCGGGCGCACAGCGGACAAGGTCGAAGTGGCTATCGAAAACATGCGGGACGACCCCGTAGGTTTGGCAAAATCCGTCACCGTCGAGAGCCCAATGGCGCGCCGCGGCGAGGGCCTTGCCCAGTGGCAGAAGGCGTTCGTCAGCATCTTCGTTGAGCACGTTCAAAAATACGGTGCGGCTCGGCTCCTGTTGGCCGACGAGGTCGGCGTTGGCAAAACCCTTTCAATGGCCGCCACCGGAGCGCTCAGCGCTCTTATGGGGCACGGACCGTTCTTGATTCTGTGCCCTGCGACGCTGACATCGCAGTGGCAGATGGAGCTTTGGGACAAGCTGGGTCTACCGTCCTGCGTATGGGGTCGCGCTCCGGCGAAAGGGTGGATAGATCACCGCGGACACCTTTACAGATCTCGTGGTCCAGAGGACGTTCTGCGCTGCCCATCACAGATCGGCATTGTCTCCACCGGACTTCTTGTGAAGAACGGCTCCGAGGCGCAAACTCTGATGCGCGGGAATTTCGGGACCATCGCGCTCGACGAGGGACACAAGTCGCGCAAAAAGCGCGGTATAGGGACGGAAGAGCCCGAGCCAGGGCGGCTCTACCAGGCGATGGAACAACTCGCGGGGCGCACGCGGCACCTCGTGATCGGAACCGCGACGCCGATACAGACGAGACGCGAAGAGATCTGGGATCTGATGAAGATTCTGGCCTATCAGAACGAGCATGTATTGGGACGTCCGAGTGCGTCGCGCTGGTGGGATTCGGAAGCGGCGCTGGATGTGATATCCGGACGAACAGTCATCAGGGATTCCGGCGCCGCCTGGCCTTGGCTCCGATCTCCACTTCCCCATGCGCGAGAAGCGCCGGCTTTTCGGGCGATCAGGGAAGATCTCCGCATTCCCGACGCAGAGGCATTCACCGACCGCGGCCTGGCTGACCTCGACACGTTCACGCGCGAGGACTTGGAAGAAGTGCTTGAGCTGGGCGAAATCAAGCACAGGCTTCCTTTTATGCGCTATCACAATCCGCTCGGTCGGCATGTGGTTCTGCGCCGCCGCAGTACGCTGGAGAAGGCGGGGCTAATGGATCGTATCGCGGTGAACATTCATCCGCAGATCGGGGCCGCGCCCGGAATATTTGAAAACAACGCGGTGCGGACCCCACACTTCTATGACCAGGCTTACGACGAGGTCCGTCTGTTCACCCGAGCAATGAAGGCACGGCAGGCCGGGACCGGTTTTCTTGGAAACTTGATGATGCAGAGGATTTGCTCCTCAGTGGCTGCCGGAATAGCAACTGCTGAAAAGATGTTGGCGCGGCGTCGCGAGGGATTTCTTCTTGAGGAAATCGACGACCCGGACTTGTTCGAGGCAATCGACGAAATGGGGGCAGAGGCCTATGCGGCGACGGTCGACGAGGAGGCGCGCCACCTGGAGCGCATCTTGGAGATCCTTCGTGGAGCACGCACTGAGGATCCAAAGGGCCGCGCTGTCCTTCATTACCTTGATCACGAAAACTGGCTGAGCTTGGGCGCGATCATCTTTTCGCAATATTACGACACAGCACGCTGGACAGGTAAGCTGATCAGCGCGCAGCACCCGAGGGAGCCTGTCGCTGTTTATGCCGGAGTCGGCAAGTCCGGTGTACTTCTCGATGGAGAGTGGCGCAGCGTTGATCGCGAGCAGATCAAGTTCGGCGTCAAAGAGCGCCAACTCCGGGTCGTCTGCGCCACGGACGCAGCTTGCGAGGGCTTGAACCTTCAGACTCTCGGGTCGCTCATTAACGTTGACCTTCCATGGAATCCGTCGCGACTGGAGCAGAGGATCGGACGAATTAAGCGGTATGGCCAGCAGCGGCGAGAAGTTGACATGGCGAATCTGGTTTATCAGGGAACGTTGGACGAGAGGGTGTATCAGCGCCTTTCTGAGCGAATGCAGGACCGTTACGACATTCTCGGCTCTCTTCCGGATACGATCGAGGATGACTGGATTAACGACATCGAGAAGATCGAGGAAGATCTGCGCAACTTTACTCGTCCAGAAAGCCCGGCGGATGTGTTCAGCCTACGCTATGGGGATTTCCTTGAGGTCGAAGGAGGTGAGCAGGGCTGGGAGGTCTGGACGAAAGTGGTTGCGCGTCGCGACATAGAGGATCGAATGATGCGACCATGGACAGATAAAGATATCGGCAGGAAGGTATAGATTGATTTGCGATCAAAGTGGTCGACAGACCAACCAATAAAGATTCAGGAAATATCGGATATCAAGGTGTGGGGCGCACACTTACATTGTGCCTCGCACAAATTGTTCACTGTTGCACATTTGCGCGGACGATATGTGGGTTGTATTTGAAGATACCAACCATTCTAAAGTGAACGGTTGGGGTAGGGGCACGAGTTATGTTAAGTAGGCGAAGACGCTTTCGAGGCGGCTTTCCTTCTGCTTCGCGCAGACCCGGAAGGGCGTGGTTCCCCATTCAAAAAAATTGCGTGTGCTTCTCGTGATTTCACCGGTGCATCGCCTGAAGCTCGCGAACGCCAAGATCGGGATCCATCATGTCAGCCTCCGTCAGTGTGAGGATCGACAAGGACTTACTGGTCTCGATCCGCGTCGTTTCCTCCTTGATACTGAAATATTTTGCTTCCCCGCGATCGAACCAGTCAAAGGCATCCAACCTCATTGGGCAGCTATTCCCCCGCGATGATCCGAATACAACCTCAAAAGCAAATGTATCTGGCTCCAGGGTCTCTCTTGGATACCACTTACGAGGTACCGAAGGCGCATGCGCATGCCACTCTCGCCCGCCTTGACCATGGCAGACGAGAACTGCCGGCCAGATATCGGATTGAATGAGCCGGATCGCAGTTGCCTGCAGGCTCGTTTGAAAAAGATTCGCGATTTCCACAATGGTTTTGAAAGTGAGGCGCTTGTAGTCGAGTGCGATCGGACGAAGCAAATAGGAGGGCATCAAGAGCGAAGCGGCGTAGGTATTTGCGGTTCGCTCTTCTGGCTTCTGTCTTCCCTCACCAATCATTTTTTCGACCCGGCACCGCAGTTTTTTTCCACGATGGTGGTGCCAATGCCCCAGTTCATGCGCGATGGAAAAGCGCTTCCTTTCCGGGGAGGCGCTCCGGTCGACCGCTATGATTGCTTCATTGGCCGTTCCGAGGATTTCCGCCTCACAGGAGTGCAGGTTGCGATATTCGATGAACGCGCCGGCATCACATGCAATCAGCTCGAGATCGATATCCTTCGGATTTCTGATACCAAGCGACCGCAAGAGCCTCTCGGCTGGGTCGATTGCATTCATCCCTGACCACCATCGTCTGGCTTGATGACCCCAAGATCAACAAGATCTCTGTATTTCTGTAAAATCTCAACATCAGAGAGCTCCGATGATGTCTCGTTGCGAGCGGCCATTGACAGGTCGTCTCGACGCAAAGCCTCTTCGACCTTGCGGCGGGCCGATGCAGGATCGATCGAAACGATATTCGTGGCGCGTGCCTTTCGAGCTTCGAGTTTTTGTTGTGCAACGCGGCGGCGCTCCTCGCCGGCGCGCTCTTCGGCAATCGCAACATTGTTGTTCATGCGCGTTCTGAGGGCGTCCAGACCTTCATCGCCGTCTGCAACTTCCCGGACAATTTCGTCGTCGGTGGACTCGAATATGTCCTCGAGCATAATGTCTGCGAGAGCCATGAAGTATTTACGATCGTTAGTCTTGTCTCCCGTATTCATTGTATCTTCCCATCTTTCATTGCTTTTTCGACTCGGCGTCTGATCTTGCGCCTCTTGCTGTTGAACTCCGTCTGGGTCATGCCCGTTTCTTTGCGCAGATCTTGGCCTTCGAGCTCCGAGATAATGCCGAGAATGATCAGCTGTGCCTCTTCGTCGTCGTCGAAGAGGTCCAGGATAGCATTTTGAAACCCCTTGTATTGTGCGTTTGCGACCATTCTTGTCTCGGTGTCTGGCCTCGGGTCACGAGGTGTGACGCCAGCACTTTCCGGCGAGGCATCTTCCTCTACCGGCACCATCTCTTGCGTGTTTTCGATCCTGTTGGCTTCACCGTCGCTGATACTCCTTATCACGCCAGCAAAGAACCGATCGATCGGCAAGTCTCGCGGACACTTCCTCGTGCCTGCGAGAGCGCGCTCGAAAGCCGTCTGAATGAGGTCGTCGGGCGACGTCGGATGCCGACTGAATATTAGCGCCGACTTCTTGATCCTGGCCATCTGTGCATCGGTGAGCTCACCCAAGGCATGACGGATCTCATCGACTGAAAGATGGTCTTTCGCGCTGGGTGGGTCGGCATCAGCCATGGGCAAATTCTCCTTTCATTGCCTTATGCGGAGAGAAACTCACTCTTCGGACATCGCGGTGTCCGAGGTGGGTCGAACCTCCACATAAGAAGGTAAGAACGCGATGCTTCGGTCTGAACCGATAGCATCATTTCGGAATCGGCAGCCGCACCACCGAACAAAAAAATCGCCGTACATGTCCGAGGCCGATGTTCTTCTCCGCATACCATAACAAGGGCCGGTTGGCAGGCCCCCCGCACGATATGGTGGTAGACAATAGAGCAGAAAAGGAAAATTGCATGAACGCTCCGACAGACAGACAGATCGGCTCAAAGGAAGGCGCCCTTCGGGCCATCGTACGGGAAATCTCGATCCCGCAGACATATGACGACAAGGCCCGTGGTAGGTACCGCTCTATTGGCGAGTGGCTCGACCGTCCTGAGTCGGGAGTCCATGGCCTGAGGCCGAAGGTCTCGGCCCAGGGTTCGTTCGCTCTGGGGACGGTCATCCGTCCCGTGGGCGACGGGGATGCCTACGATGTCGATGTGGTGTGTGAGCTTGAGGGTGGTGACAGTAGACAGTTGTCGCAGGCCGAGCTCAAGAACCTGGTGGGCTTGGAGATCAAGGCCTATGCCAAGAGGCATCAGATGAAGCAGGCACCCGAGGACGGGCGCCGCTGCTGGACGATGGAGTATGCTGACGAGGCAGACTTCCATATGGACATCCTGCCCGGCATCCCCGGGACGAGCAGCTATGTAGCATCCTTGGTTGCCGCCGGCTATGACCTCGATGGGGTGCGCTCCTACACCGACACGGCGCTCGGCATCACTGACAAGAAGCACGAGGGCTATCATGTGCGCGGTACGACGTGGCTCGTCAGCAATCCTAAGGGCTATCTTCGCTGGTTCCGGGGCCGTCAGCGCCAGGTGCTCGAGGAAAAGCGCGCCCAGATGAATGCCGCTGGTCGTGCTGTCGCCTCCGTAGAGGATTTCCCGAACCACGAGGTCCAGACGCCCCTTCAGGACGCCATCAAGCTGCTGAAACGGCACCGGGACGTGATGTTTGATGGAGATGCGCACAAGCCGATCTCGATCATTATCTCCACCCTGGCGGCGCAAGCCTACAACGGCGAGGCGACGATTTCGGAGACACTCCGGAACATCCTGCCCAAGATGCAGCGTGCAATCGAGGAGCTTGGGCCTTTCGCTGTAATTCCGAACCCGTCTTATCCAGCGGAGAATTTCGCCGACAAATGGCAGGAGAAACCTATCAAGCGTGAGAATTTCGAGCGTTGGGTCGCAAAGGCACGCCAGGACGTTCTTGCCTATCTGGCCGGCAGCCGGTTCGACGTCATCCCCCCTGCGTTCCGTGACAGTATGACAGAGAAAACGATCCGCAAGGTCGCGCCCTTGATGACATTGACGACGGCCGCCGTAGCTGCCAGCGCCGCCGTGGCGGCGGAAGAAGCCGCTGTAGTGAAGGCTTCGGGTATCACGACGAAACCCTGGTTCGCAGGTGACTGATATGCTGAACAGCCTCCTGCGAGAGGTCAGGGATGCCCTCTACGTCGATCAGCCCTTCCTGGACATTACGATTCAGGATGAAGCTGTCGTTGTAGAGGGTACCTATCTGCTGCTGGCAAAGCTGCCTGCGTATCGGGATCGTGGCCCGCTGGAAGAGCACCGGATCCGGATCGAAATTCCGGCCGACTACCCGGCGACGGAGCCGAAGGTCACGATGCTGGATGACAGCATTCCCAAGACCGAGAGCTTTCATTGTTCCTCTTCGGGGGTCTGCTGCATCACCGTGTTCGAGACATGGGTGGTGACACATAACGACCCGACGATCGGGGCTTTCCTGGATGGGCCGCTCAGGAACTTCTTCATCAGCCAATTGCTCAGGCTGAAGGGCAAGGACTGGCCCTTCGACGAATGGGGCCATGGCGTGGATGGCTGGATCGACGCCGTGGCGGAGTTCATCGGGTGTCGGGCGAGAAAGACCGAGGTGCGGAATGTCCTGGAGCGCCGGCACAATGGTGGCCCACTTGACATGGACGCCAGATGCCCCTGCGGAGCCCGCGCGTCAGCAATGGATTGCTGTGGGCCGTCTCTCGAAGAGTTCTGGAACAAGGTCGACGCTGAGACCGCTGAGGCGTGGCTTCATCGCCTTGTCGAGCTGACACCAAAGCTGTCACATCGAGAGATTCAGCTGAAAATTCATAAAAACCGCCCCTTTCGGCGGGTGCAGTGAGGAAAGAGATATGGGTAAGAATGGAACTCGAAATCTAAGTGATACTACCAGACGCATCGTATGGGCTAAGTCCGCCGGACGATGTCAGTTCCAGAACTGCAATGAGCCGCTGATTGGGCACTTGGTGTCGGGAAATCTCGGCGCGAATAAGGGCTATGTTGCCCACATCATTGCAGACAGTGCCAATGGCCCCAGGGGAGATGAGACACTATCGCCCCTACTCGCCAATGATCATACCAACGTCATGCTGCTCTGCGATCCCTGCCATCGCGAAGTCGACCGCGAAAACCCGGACGCCTACCCACCGGAGCGCCTTCGACAGATGAAACGAGTTCACGAGGCGTGGGTCGATATGGTGCTGTCGGCAGGCCCAGACCGCCGCTCTCACATTCTCCAGTTCAGCGCACCGATAGGCCCGAATGAAACCGCTGTTGCTTTTGATGACTGCGTGGCGGCCATCCTGCCGCAGCGCACACCGGCCGAAGCGCGGCCTATCGAGATCAAGGTCAAGGGCATGCATTACAAGGACTCAGATCCGACATATTGGCAGGTTCAGCCTGATGTGCTTCGAGCCGATTTTGCCGGCAAGGTGCTCGGCCGCTTCGAGGCCGATGACATCCGCCATCTTTCGGTTTTCGGCCTCGCGCCGATTCCCCTTCTGATGGAGTTGGGACGCCTGCTCTCCGATATCTCGGTTGCCGATGTCTATGAGCTGCAGCGAGAGCCGGTGCAATGGTCTTGGCCGGAGGATCGGGAAGAGGTCCATTTCGCGCTGCATCGCGGAGCCCCTGTCGGGAAAAAGGTGGCATTGAAACTCTCCATTACCAACGAAGTCAGCGATGATGCCGCGGTGAGAGCTCTCGGACCCGACGTCTCGATCTGGGAGATCAGCAGCGACATTCAGCGCGCGGGCATTATCAGGCACAAGGACGATCTTCGGCGGTTTAGAGAGATTGCCCGCCGTACCTTTGATGAAATCCAGAACCAGCATGGACGCGACGTCGACCTGTCTGTCTTTCCGGCTATGCCTCTATCATGCGCAATTGAGTTTGGGCGAGTGTGGCAACCGAAGGCGCAGCCGAGCTTCGATGTTTACGACAGGAACAAGGACAAGGGAGATATGTTCGTACGCCGTCTTCGGATAGGAAGATAACAACGGCGGCAGATTCTGAGTCGTAGGATGCGCTCTGAATAGGGCAGGCAATTAGCCTACCGAGGAGATCACGCGTTACGAAGCTCGAATACTGCTGTCAATCGGCACCGAGTATTGACCCCCTATTGGAGTGCGCCCCTCGGGCTGGACAGGATCACGCGTCTGTTTTGACAGGGGTGCGGGCGTGGGTGTCCTCGAACTGAGCGGGGCTGAGATACCCAAGGCTGAGTGCAGGCGGCGGATATTGTATGCCTCGATTAAGCGGGGGACAGCGTCGTGAAACATCGAGCGCTCCTGCGGCCTCGACATGCTTCTGAAGCCGCGCCAGGGTGAAAAGGGCGTCGATACGGGTTTGCTTGTAGCCCCCTGCGATAATTACGATCGGCACCTGCAGACAAGCTTGGGGCTGGTGTCTATTTACCCTTACCCTTGCCTTCCTCTTCCTCGAGAGGCTTGCGCCAATTGCCTGGAACCGGGTAGCCCTGCACGATGCTTTCCATAACCTAAACTCCTGATATTCAACCGGACTTTCTCTGGAGTGGGTTTGTAACATACCATGGTTGCGAGTTGCCTTCAATTCTACGCGTGGATTTGCCTCGCAATCAAAGGACGGCTCCAGGTGCCAGCCCTTTGCAGTAAACGATGCACGCGAGAACCCGCAGTGGGCTCGGATCGCAATGACCGCTTCGAGCCCAAATTTCTACGTGCCCCCACGATGATGGAAGTTGCCGTTCGTCATGTGTCAAGTCTCATGGGTAAAAAGTCATACATATTCAATAATGCGAATATTGCTAAAAGCATTAGTGCAATGGCCGTTATTTTTAGTAGTGTCCGCATTTCGTGTTGGTGAGCCTTCTTTTCGCCAAAAACGGCCAATATGGCGCTCCGAGGGAAGACGCGGAGGGCGCAATGAAGGCACACGATTTCAGGAAGTTAATCAGTCGATTTGACGATCTCACACCGGGCCAGGTGCAAGACGCCGCACGACGGATCACAGAAGTCCGACGAAAAACCGAGGCGATCATCGCGATCGAGACGCGAGCCCAAGAGAGGGCTTCGTGTCCGCACTGCGGCCACGAGGGACGGGTCAGGTGGGGACGGACCCGGACCAACATCCAGAGGTATCGCTGTGAGGGCTGTGCCCGCACATTCACCGGGCGGACCGGATCAGT
>Ga0307937_1000831_pt1 | contig 17554 bp, 20 predicted proteins | sample OrgLakmetagenom3_FD_201814 | JGI IMG/M metagenome (GOLD analysis project Ga0307937, IMG submission 201814) | Saline water microbial communities from Organic Lake, Antarctica - #3 | ecosystem: Environmental > Aquatic > Non-marine Saline and Alkaline > Saline | place: Antarctica: Organic Lake...
TGTAAATGAAACGGTTAATGGTGCCGCGTTCCTGACGAACGATAAAGTCCACGATGCGGCCGTCTGTAAGTTCTGTGGTGGCCATATCGGCCGGCTGCGTGCCGTCATCCGGCAGCGGCGCCCAGACTTCACCTGTGGTGCGGTACACAAAGGTGACATAGGGCTCAATGGAGCAGTCCCGGCTCAGACCGATCTGGTTGCTCTGGTCGTCCAGTACTGGAAAACCGGTGTCCGCATTGGTATCTACCAATGGTTGTTTGTTCAGCTCAGTGGTCACTGTGCAAACAAATGGATACTGTTGTGGGCCGGAGAAAATGGGACCGGTCACGGGATGGACCGTAAGGTCCAGAGCGTCCAGCGGACCGTGATCCACATGGTGAAGCTCCAGCCTTTGGTCTCCCCCGGTGAGGCCGGTGACCAGTATCTCAGTTCCTTTAAGGCCCTGGCGTACTGTGGGCTGGACCTCGCTGTCGTTCACCCAGAATTCCAGCTTGTCCATATCAGAGAATGTGTCCGCATCGGCACCGGACAATCCCACCAACACATTGTCGCCGCTAACCTGTTTGGGGTCACTGGACAGGGTGTTAAGGGTCAGGGAAGGTGTGTCGTCTTCAGAAGAGCTTGAGCTGCCATCAAAGCAGCCGGTCAGCAGGGTTGTCAGCAGGGCCGCCGTTACCAGCCGGCCGCCTTTGGGTATTGTTATCATGGCAGGTCTCTCTTTATTGACGTTATTATTGGCGTGTCGCTTTTAAAGAGTAGACCGGCCGGGGTCTAAAACAAGATACAGTTGCCAGTAAAATTTTCAAACAGATTTCGCGTTAAAGTCGCCGCGTCAGCTCCCCAAGCCGTGCCATGGTCTCTTCAAGTTCTGGGGTAACAGGGCCGCCAGCGTTGATCCGCAGGCAGTTGTGGTGGTCCCTCCCTGGCGAGAAGACGGCACCGGGGAAAATATGAATTCGCTGTTTTAGCGCCTGATGGAAAACTACCTCAGTGTCGATATGATCGGGCAAGGTAATCCAGAGCGCGCAGCCTCCTGTGGGCTCGGCAACCTGCGTTCCCGATGGAAAGTGCGCCCGTATCAACTCCACCATTCGCGCAGTCTGAGATCGCAGTGAACCTCGCAGTTTTTGCAGATGGCGCTGGTAGAAGCCCGACTCTAACAGCCGGCTCATCAACATCTGAGGCGGCGTGGCAGTGGTAATATTGCTTACCTGTTTGAGTTCCAGTATCCGGCGGTGAAATCGACCGGGGGCGGTCCAGCCCAGTCGCAGACCCGGCATCAGGCTTTTCGAGAAAGAATTGCAATAGATGACCATTCCCTCCTCGTCGAATGCCTTTGCTGGCAAAGCCGGTCCCTGGAACACCGTGTCGCCCCATATGTCGTTCTCGATCATGGGCACCTGATGCCGGGCCAGAAGCTGAACCAGCTCTTGTTTCTGGCGGTTGGCCATGGTGAAGCCGAGCGGATTCTGGGCGTTTGTCGAGAACAGGCAGGCATCCACCTGGCCACGCCGCAAAGCCTGATCCAGTGCCGACAATGAGATCCCCTGGCCCGGAATGGTAGGAATCTGCAAGGCTCTACGCCCCATTACTTCCAGGACGATCAGAGCGCCGTAATAGGTTGGGCTTTCGATTGCTACCGTGTTGCCCGGACGTGTCACGGCGCGCAATGCGAGTTCCATTGCCTCCATGCACCCATTGGTGACGACAATGTCCTGCTCTGCAATTGGTACCGGGTAATTGAGACTGCGACGAGCCAGTTGATGATTCAGGCGATCATAACCGTGGGGATGGGTATAGCCCCAGGCTTCCTGAGGTGCGGCGCGGGTAACGTCCCGGTAAGTCTGCAACACCTGGTTCACGGGCATCAGTTCCTGGGCCGGAAGAGCGATACCCAGGGGGACTATGGATTGGTCGATGTGAGGCTCCATAAAATTGAGAATGCGCTCACTCAGGGACACTTCCACAGGCAACATAGGAAATAGTGGCGTTACCGTACTCAGCGGTGCAGGTGTTTTGGGTCGGACTACGAATACGCCCGAGCGTGCATAGGTCTTGATAAGCCCTTCGGCTTCCAACTGACGAAAACATTGAAGGATGGTGTTGATGCTGACATCAAAAATGCGGCTGAGCTGCCGCACGGAAGGGAGCTTCTCTCCGGGAACATAACTGCCACGTCGAATTTGCTCCCTCAGCTGTCCACTGACGGTTTCGTAGAGAAATGACTTCTGTCTCATGAGTCGCACCTGTGCAGCCTGAGTTACGAGCTGTCTGGTCCTTATTATTGTTTGTGGGTGACAGGGCACTGCCACCATTTATTGCTCTTAACAATTCAGTATAAGACAAAACCAACAGCAGCGTATCGTTCACCCGGACAGACACCGCCAACTGCGCTATAAAGCGCACCTCTGCATTTCGAGGAAAGCTATCCTCTTTCGAAAAACATTCAGACTCACCTCAGGTGCTTGCGGGCATACAGGCGCAGAGTTCCCCGAACGGTCAAATCCAGCTGGCTCCCCACCGTGTAATCCCCCGGCACCACGTAGCTGCCGCGGTCTTCAGAAATCAGCTTCTCGATCTTTTCCTGGGTTCTGCTTTCGCCCCACTTCTGCCCGTCAAACACGGCAATACTGCATCCGCCCTGAGTCTTCACCATTTTCATCGCCGGGATATCAGTATCGCCATCGCCGAAATAGATCATGCGATCAAACGGAAAGGGTCGCTCCTGGGGTTCGGTGTATTCGTTTACCTTCTGGTTGTCCCAGCTGTTTTCGATGCCTTTGTTGATGCGAAACAGGTACTGGGTCTTAGTGGTGTAATTGATGGCAACTGCGGGCCATTTTGCGTCGCCAGTCTTCTCGTCATAGTGGTAGCGGCACCCGAATATCTTCCTGAAATAACTCGCAAGTGTCCATCCGGAAACCAGTAATTACCAGACGCCCCTGACCGTATTTTATAAGGCTATGTCTCAGTTAGCTGTTGCACATTCGTATACCCCAGCGACTCCCCTAGACAAATCAATGGGTTGAGTCGTGCCTTGTAGCGCTCGAGCAGGCGCCGCCAGCCCAGATAGTGGGTTAGATACTTCGTGGCCACACCCTGAAAAGGCATCATCCAGTTCTTGAGCCGGCTATCGTAGGCATTGACGTTCTGGATGTGAAAAGCCCCATCAACCCGGCGCTTCTGACTCGGGTTGACCGGTCGATGAGTAATGCCTTCTGCCTTGGCAAAGTGGGCATAGACACCTGCGCTGTCGGTACAAAGAATCGCGTCCGCCCCCACGCATGTGGGGAGGACCTGGGACTCGGTCGATGAGATGTCCAAATGGCAGAAACACCCCCACGCATGTGGGGAGGACACCAATATATTGTTAAAGAACTGGGTGCAAATCTACAACATGTAGTTTCAAGCTCTAAGCGCCTCTATTACTAATTGAAGCCCACTAATCTCTGTCAAGGCTTTGCGAGGCGCACCTAAGCTATAAACCTCATAACCAGGCGGCTTAGGAAGGGACCGAAATATAACTATCCCAGATTCAGGCGGACAATGTTCGTACAAGTAATCTATTACCTTTTTCGCTACCGAATCTTTTATCCCTGAAACAAAAACGTTTGGACGAGGCTCTGTAAACCAAAGCTTGACTCTTCCCCTCACTGCCGGTGGGAGGTTATTTGCGACGACCACGAGCATCTTTTACTCCTAAAATCTCAGGGACATCAAGAGCCAGTCTGGAAAGTAGATCCATATCAATAACCCTTTTCCGAAAAGCCGCCGAAACCTTGTGTTTGTTGTATCTCCCAGCCATTTCTCGCGTAAGAGCGAATGAAAGATCAATACATAGATGCTCCTTATAAAGGTCCGCAACATCATAAACGAAAGGTAAGGGGCTGCCAGAATGCACAAACCCTACGTACGGGGAGTATCCCAGGCTGTGCAAACCGGAACAAATAATTCCATAGAGTGCCGCGTTGCAAGCTGAAAGAATTTGATTGGTTGAGTCGCTTAAGTCGAACTTCCCAGGGACAAAATCCCTTCCTTTCCAGCCAACTTTGTAGTGCTCTGCTTTTGATTGGTAAAGTTCCCGAATCCTATGCCCTTCGGTTCCCATCATTTCCTTTAAGGTCTTTCCTTCGAGATCGGAACCAGGGAATCGACGCGAAAACATTCGCCGGGCAACCTCCAGCGCCGCTGTTTTGTTTGATGCAAGTTCTATCTGGCGTTTCAAGTTTTTGCTATCCGACGTGGGTGAAATTCCGGCTGCATAAAACAACAAAGAATCTTCGCCCACCCAGCATATAGAGCAGTTCGCTGAAGCTGAGGTCTTAACAGCGTCGTGAGTTATGCTTGTGCCGGGACCTAGAAGAAGACAGTTCAGGGTCGCAACCGGTAAGGGAACCACATTGCCCTCTGAATCAATCCACTTAATGCTACTGTCATCAATCTCCAGTCTTCCCCGCTCCAGATAAAGGAACGGGTACTTATCCTTAACCTGAGGGAGGGAGTCACGAGTAACCTTTATAAAAAGGCGTTTATTATCGACCATAGTCACGCCATTTTCTGAACAGTTACTCTGCGGTCCCGATAGATCTTATCAGGCCCAAATTGCACAGGAACATCGTTCAGAGTAAACACTTCACCTTGATGCTCTCCCTGCAACACTTGGAACAACGGTTGCCGCCCCTTCGATTCAGCAAGATGTCTGGCCGCAGTCAGAGCAGCATCGGCGCCCATGTATACGCCTTGGCCGATAAGCTCGGTTGGCACGCAACTTTTCCGTCCTAAATAGAGGTCCCATACTGGACGCTGAAGAGCTGTTTGAAGCTCCCCTAACTCATGATCGGGCCCCTGCAAACAGACTGCGAACGCCATGTCTTGCAAATAATACCGGTAAGTCATTTTTGACCCACCGCCGACAGCTTTTTTCCCCTCGCTGGTTTTGGGTATCAACAACGTCTGCCACGGGTCGCTATCGTCGTAATTACTACCCACCATGTGAAAGTCACGCAAAAGCGGCTGGCGGACTGGGCTTTCACCACGAGTATCCCCCCGTGCATAAGCCTCCACCTGCATATCTCTATCCGCCCAACGTGCCAGGAAGTCTCGCTGCTCACCACCGGCACCCAGGGCGCAACAAAGAACCCCCATCACGCCCGATTTTGTAGGGAAGTCCAAGCTGTCACGCCGTCCGAACCTTGAATCGTGACCCCATGACTGAAGAGGCGCCTCCAGCCATAGCATCAGATATGAATCGCTCATACCAAACCTCTTCAAATGTGGCTTTGTAGATCACCAATTAGCGCGTCAACACTGTAATTTTCGTCTTCGCCCCAGTCGTAAGCGGCAACTTTTCCAAACAGTGACCCCGTCATCTTTTCCTTTTTATCAAGATAGCCTTTAAGGCTCTCGATACTGGCGTCGGCATAGCCGCCTTCCCGTGCCTTTACCGGAGTCTCGAATGGAACCTGCAAGCGCTGCCCTTTCCGGACCATCACTCGCGCAAACTCCCATGGGCTGGCACCCGACTGAGTGGTTTGGCGAGCGCTTGGCACAGCAACGAATAACGCCTTGGTAAAGGCCTCAACCGCCGTTTTAAGATCGTCTTCGCCCATGGTCTGAGCGAGCTGTCCGACATCAAGACTGATGTACCGGTAATAAGTAGCCGAGTTAAATTCCAGGCTTCCCATGTGGGCGGATCGAGCATCCTCTCCAGGCACATCATCGAGTGCCGTAAAGAACTCAATTTCGTTACTAACTTTGTGAGTAGAGATCGCGTGAGAAAAGGATGCAGCAGCTTCTACATTCATCTCAGTCGCTTTGGCTACCATACGCCCGAACAGGGCAATATCGAGAGCATCCACTGCCGGATTAAGTGTCTTTTTGGCGATTTTTGCGAGCTCTTTCGCTTTCATCTGCTTAGGGTCAAATTCCTTTTCAGCGGCATACTGAGCGAAGGCTTTTGCTTCGCTATTGCTGACGAAAAGCAGAGTGTCGTCGGTCAACTCAGACGCTATTGATTCACCACAGACTGCGGCTTTTTCTTCATCAGCCCCCTCTGCCATGCATGCTTGCTTGAATATCTCCTGTGTTTTTTTCGTGCGGATGCCCAGTTCAACCCCAAACTCCTGCATAGCCATACGAACTTGGCGTTTCCAGCATTGAGAACTGACTCGGGCCCTCTGAACGCCGCCAACGATAGCCGACTTGGGCGCTCCAACATCATCCCGGTTCAGAGAGGTCACTGGAAAGGACTGGAGGATGTGGAATTCGATGCGGGTATTCGTGTATGCGTTATTCATCAACAATTTCCTTAAATTAACCAAATGGATTATTTGTCACGGGGACGATTTGAAGGAGCCCACAACCAAAAGCACGGGCTCGCCCAATGCCTTGTTTGAAGCTCTGTGAAAAACTGTCTTGATCGGTAACTTCTAGCAGCCCTTGGACGTGGGCCTGAACGATAGTGACTGGTCGTTTACGCTTGTCGTTGAATTGCAGGACGTCGACGTTATCGACCTGTAAGCTGACCTCATCGACCTTAAATCCCCAGCTTTTTGGGGCACGATTTTGAAACCATTCCGCAATCTTGTCTCTGCCTCGTACAGATACCAGTTTCCGACTCGCTCTATCTCGCCAGGTCGGATTAACCACGACGTTAAAGCGGTACCGCCCATGATCAAGGAACTCTTCCGGAATCGCTTTTGTCCGAACTTCACCATAGACGCCATCCACGGCTTCATGAGGCATCCTGTCCGACAGCATTAATATCTTTCTGCCATGGTGGTCACCACCTTGGTCGGCGTAAATAATACCGCTGGAGGTACTACCGGCTTTTTCATCGTCTGTCCTAACGTCTTCGAAAAGACTGTAAACAACCCGGTGTAATGAATAGGTGTCTGTTATTCGAAGCGCCTTAACTGCTTTCCGGTCAAGGTGTAATGCACTCGCAAACATCGTCATTTCGCATCCTTGTCGGTTTTCGAGTTTGTGGATGGGCTGTAGAACTCCTGAGCCCACTGTGTCTTCGTTTTTTGTCCTGATTCGATCTCAAAAAATCGCAACTGTCGCAGCAGACGAACGAAATCCAGCGGCTGACTTAATTTACTGTCAATCAACGCTAGGAGAGGGCGCAAAACCCGAGCGACCTCCATAAGATCTCTGCAAGCCAGCAAGCGACGCATCTTTGCTTTGGCTTGATTACTATTGCTCCCGTCGTCGTAGCACTTCGAAAGAGCCTTGCCGAGAGTCAGTGATCCGTTTTTCTCGGCTTTTGACTTGGCAATAGCCGATGCCACAGTGGCGAACGGCACTCGCTCATAATCTTTCTCAAGATCGATGCCATAGTTCCCAAGAAACTCCCAGCTTTGATACTCAGTCGAAGGATTGTCAGCACGGCGCAATCTTGCGGCCAGACCTTTATCCGATCGGCAGCGCTCAATAACAGATTCCACAAAACGCTGTTCTCGTGTCTTCTTTTCAGATGCTTGGGTGGCCGGTTCATCTTTGCTCATGACCGTCAGTCCTCCTGATATATGTAGTTAGTGAAATTTGGGCGACATTTTGCCCAGGCATCGAGCTGGCGGGCGGTGTGACGGGAGCAAAAAGTGTCATAAGCTTCATGGGCATAGGCAGCGAACCGGTAACGTAAAGCCTGACGCTTTCCCAGCGACTCTTCTGCTTGATCGCAATGATCAATGAGACTCTGGAAGTCGCGCTCACAAAGCTGCCAAAACACCTGCGTGGCTCTGGGTGCGCTCTGACTTCCGTCCGCACTCTGTTCCTTGTGGAAAGCCAAAACCCGCCCGTAAAGGGACTTGGCAATCGTATCTAAACTGTCCATCTCAGTTTTAAGCTGGACAAACCACGACTCGCCAAGCAGATCGCTTTGAAGCCAGATCTCTGACTCAACATAATCATCACTGCCTGAGGCATATTGTTCCCCAGCATTACTGCTGACCCGAAGACCTCCGGACCATATTGCAAAGCTATCTGTCGAATCGCGGGCTCTATCCAGTCCAGTCCGGATCTGCCAGCTCTGAAATCCATTTGCACCGGATTGGCTAACGAAGCTGAGCAAGGCAGTCAACTCTCGCCAAGGGCGTTTTTCAGGGTTGGTCCACAAAGCTTTTGGTTCTTTTCCGGAGGTATTAACAGCAACACTTGGATCTGTAACGCCTTCCTTGTAACCGAGATGGGCCAGGCCTTCTGAGTAATGAAGGCCATCGTCTGTGAGCAAGCAGAATCTGCTAACCGGGATAAGGCGCCCCATTAGTGACGCTTTGAGCCTTTGAGCCTTCTCGCAGTCTTCGTTTTGAGGCATCTGTTCCCATGGGGCCACACCAATCCCTTCAGGATAAATGTTCATCCGATCTATCTGGCTGCGGGGAAAAAGATTGAGCAACACGGTTGACTGAATGTCCGGGCCCATCAGAAAGCTGTGCAAAAAACCCATGTGACCGACAGATGGACCAGCCTTACCGGTCGACGGCTTGCCTTTATCGTTACTTTTGCCTGCATAATCTGGCGATAGCACAACGGAGTTATCTGTCTTCTTTCCTGACAGGGCAAACCCCATAAGTGTGAGTAGAAGTAGAGCCTTTCCTGCCGAATCAACCGGTCTTTGCGCCTGCATTTGATTCAATACTGTTGTATTTCCCGTGGAGATATCGGGCAGAACAGCGCCAAAGGACTGGATCTTGGCCTCTTTAATTTCGGGCATCTGAAGGAAGGGCTGGTCTCCGTATAAATAAAACCGCTCTCGCCAGTGCTCCAAGTAATTCAAACAGCTCTCGGCAAGCCCGCTGGCGCCAATATCTGCAAGCTCTGACTCATCTGCTGGAGTAACCGCTGATTGCGCAATTGCGAGAAGAAGCTTCAGAACGGCAACCTTCTGCACGGGATTGCCCCCAAGACTTCTGTACTCCGGGTTGCTGAAAATCTGCCGGAGACTGACAAGCCCGAAGTCCGCTACCGGTATCCATGCTTCGTCGATTAAATTAAAGCTATTATCCATAAGCCTCCTCATCAGGCTTTAATTGCTCGGTAACCGAGATCATTTCGGTACTCAAGTTGGTGGTTTTCATGGGCGTCACCCCCGGTTATGCTTTTAAGGCATCCCGTTTCATCCACAAGAACAACGCGCAGCAAAGCCTCTTGATCGGGCTGTTCTGGATCGCCTAAATAGAAACAGTGGTGGAGCCCCAGATTTCGGAGCTGTCTTATTGAAAGACCTTTTGGATCCTGCCCCATAGGAACGGCAACGACGTGTCGCATAAGAACAGCAGTTCGCTTGCGCCATTGATCTCTGTTCAGCCCGCTCCTATACAACGCAATCTGGACTACGTCGCCATTGTCGAGGATGAGCCTGATCTGGCCTTTATCGGTGTCATGGGAAATCGACCGCAGCATTAGGACGTCAACGCTTTCACTGTCACTGTACCGAGTTGAAGCCTTCTCCTCCGGAAGAGTGTTTCCACCTTCCGCCAGGGCAACGCGTGCTAACTGTCGCATTGCATTCCGTCCGAGGCGCTGTCTCGATCCGTCATCAAGATCCCGCAACCACTGACTCATCGGCCCAGACTCCTGCCGCGTTTCATACGTGCTTTCGATCAGGCCTCGGATGTCTTGGGGCAGATTTATTGATTTCACCTCTTGCCAGGTTTCAAGACTCCGACAAAGTACAAAAGGGCTGTATACAAACGCAGATGAACCAAAATGTTTCTGAGGCTCTTCAATCGCGGATTCCAGCGCTGGAGCAAGCAACCAGGCGTCGGGGTTTGCTTCCACTGGGCGAGGGGTCCCCTCGTGACGCCACAAACGTCCAAAACGCTGCAAAACCATATCGGTAGGTGCAAATCTTGTAACCATGAAGTCAGCATCGATATCAATGGACTGCTCCAAGACCTGCGTGCCAATTAAAATCCGGCCTTTCTCTGAGCGCTTACCCCACCCAGACTTACCAAACAGGGTCACCCATTCGGCCTCGATGTTCTGACGGTCGTTCACTGTGAATCGAGACGTTAACAAGCCGCATCCAACACCTATTTCTGCACACCGGCTCGCCAGATCAAGAAATCGTTGCTGAGCGTCCTTTACGGTGTTTTCAATCCACAAAACCTGCTGACCTTCACCCGCACGAGCCAACGCCTCGTTCATGGCGCTTGCATCGCTATTACTTAGGTGAACGCTGATCGATCTGGAATCAGATGGCGGGACATAGGTTTCGATTACATCACTGGGCGATAGACTTGGACTTGAAGTGACCAATGGATAGGCCATGGATTTGGTAGGATGACCAAGCAGCTGCTCCCGCCGCTCCTGATTAAGGGTGGCACTAAGGATAATCACTGTGCATTGCAGATCGCGGAGCAAACTGACCAGATCATCAAGAAGCGACCCGGTGTAGGTGTCGTAAGTATGAACCTCATCGAGTATCACTACTTTCCCTGCCAGCCCAAACGCTCGAACAAAGCCATGCTTGACGTTCATTGCAGCCATTAACGCTTGGTCGACCGTACCCACTGCAAACGGGGCCAGAAGTCCACGTTTACTTTGATTGAACCACGCTCCACCAGGTTGCCCCTCTTCGCCCATGTCAGTATCAAAGAGCCAGGCATTGGCATGAAGCAATAAGGATCGGTGGCTACAATCATCCGCAAGGACCTGACTGAGAAATTTCTGGAACCGCTCGAAAATTTTGTTTGAGGTTAACTGGGTGGGTAGCGCGAAGTAGATCCCCGTCGCATGTCCATCGGACGCTATCTGGTAAGCGGCGTATAGCGCAGCCTCGGTTTTACCCATGCCCATTGGAGCTTCCATGACAAAAACGCCCGGTGTGCTGGCGCAGTCAATTAAAGTGGATTGAGCCTCTCTGGGGGTAAACCCAAAAACATCCTGAAAGGTAAGGCCTGACTTGAAGGTTGCCGGGACAAACCCCGCGTCATCTACGGCCTGTGAAATACGCTCTCTCCAGTCCAGAGCTGGATCATTAAAATGTTGTCCGGACCCTATCCAATCTGCTACTGAGGTTAACCCCGCAAGCAATCGGGCCTGAGAAGCAGACTCAACACTTGGCCACGAACCGTTGAGAACCGATGAAAGTTCCGCAACAAGCTTCTCACGCTCCACTTGCCATCCAGCTCCACCGAAGATTTCATCCGTTGCTTTCATGCCACTCAAATGAGGGGAGAATCCGTGATGCTGACCGAGAACCTCCGGGACGTACTTAGGTGTCCCTACATGCTTCGCTGTGAGCTGGCTTACGCCCGCGTGTCCACCCCACGCCTTTTCCAGGTCAGGATTGATTCCAGGCAAACCTTCCTGCTTACAGGCTCGCATAAGCTTGCTATAAAAGGTGGGGCTGACTTTTCCTATATCGTGACAGGCGGCTGCGAAGTGGGCATCTTGCGGAAATAGTTGAGCGGCACCGGATCTAATAACGAGCTCTTTTGCGACTTCGCCCACGATACGGCAGTGTTCGAAAACGCTCCGGCCGATCGTTGGATTTCCTGTTGGGCCTATGAATGTTTTTGCAGGGCACTCATGAAACCCCAGAGTTTTGACTGGCTCCTTCTTTGATCTTCCGCTCGGCCTTCCTATAGGCATCCATCCAGTCCTTTCGGCTATTAAGCTCAATAGAAATCGAATATTTATAATTGCTTACGACCTCGCCATTTTTTGCAACATTACATTCCATTAACTCAAAGGCATCCACTCTAAATTTCCGCTTTCCGTATTACCCCAAACAGACCACTTTATAGAGTCAATGCGACTGAACTACCGAACCATTAGCTTTTCCGAATAGACCGCAACAAAAGGGCGCTACTCGCGCTCCCACTGCCATTCCCCGATAGAGGCTTACCGCTTCCTTCGGTTTTTCTCGTTCCTGTGGAACATACCCCAGATTGTTCCACGCTATTTCCTGCACACATATAAATCCTTCCCCATTCCAGTAATTTCAGTCACTTACCATCTCCTACCAGCCCCTTTTGCACACTTTTCTTCGGTGGGGGAGGGCAGATGTTCCACGCACCGGCAGAAGTCACCTCGGCCCCGGCGCTAATAGGCAACATAATACTCATTATGATGCCCTGTTCTTATTTAGTAATATTACGTTTGATATTATGTAACCGTTATATTATCTTTCAATCATCAACAAACCAGTCATGGCGCGGCATAGGGCCGCACCAGCGCAGGAGTACTGTAATGCCCAGAGAAGCCGCCATTACCTATGAAGACGTCGCCAGGGCGTGTGTGCGGCTAATTGGCCGTGCCAAGCACCCTAGTGTTGACGCGGTTTACGAGGAGGTTGGGCGCCGGGGCTCTAAAAGCACAATCCATAAGCACCAGAAAGCGTTTCTGGAAAAGTTTCAGTCCCAGGGCATGTCCATGCTTCCAGCTGCCCTGCCAGAGGCATTGCTGCCAGCGATCGAAGAGTTCTGGGGCGAAGCCCGCTTGATGGCCGGGAACGTCTATCAAGAGAAAGAGGCAGAGTGGGAACGTGAACTGGCGGCGATGCGAGAAACTCTTGAGGCTCAGACGCAACTGGTTGCCCAGCGTGATCGCGAGCTGGAGCAGTCCCGCCGCGACATTGAATCCGTTCATCGGGAAAAGGACACCGCAGAAGAAACCATTGCCGACTTAAAATCCAAGCAACGGGCGCTCACCGGGGTGGTCGACACTCTGCGCAATGACAAAGAACGCCTTCGCGATCAGATCGAAAGTGAAAGAAAGGATGCACAGGCCCGACATGATCAGACGGTTGAAGATCACTTGGCCGAAAGAGAGATGCTGAAGGACGCACTGAATTCTCTGAAGCAACAGCGAGCCGAGGATAACCATAAGCAGGAAAAACTAACTGACTACTGGGCGATGCAGGTAGCGGACGCACGCGACCAGGTGTCAGCGGCAAGAGAGGAGGTGCGACAGGTTAAGTCGTCATACTCCCACAGTCTCCACGTTGAAAAGGAAAAGGTTGCCAGCCTTTCGGTTCGGGTCGATAAGCTTCTCGATGCACTGGAAGAATCCCGCACCAACCATATGCAAGAGACGGCTGATCTTCAGAAGAAGCTGGAAGAGCATTTGACGAATCATATGATGGAAACGAAAGAGCTCAGGAAGTCTCTGGAGACATCCAAAACGAATGAGCAGAACATGGCCACCAAACTAACAGCGCTTGACGACCAATACAGAGAGCTAAAGGATCAGAAGTAGGAGCCTTTTCATTTACCATCCTTTGAAAATACGCTTCGGACTAAACCCGAGGAAATTCACGCGGATGATTTCTCCTGCCGGGTTTTTCACCCCCAAGCTTTCTAAAAACGTCTTCGCGACTTCCGGTTTCATCACTGGGGTACCGTTTTCGTCATACTCGAACTTTGCCCGCCAGGTGTTGCTGACTGATCTGGTTTTCTCGGACTTCGAGGTACCGCGTAGGTTGTAACCACCCAGGAAATTCATTCCGGGCAACACATATACTGGACCGCTGCTTTCTTTCTTGGATGCGGCGGCAACCACCTCAACTAAGTCTTTTAGCGTAGCGCTTTCAGGCAGTAGATTAGTCTCCGCCTCAGACAACAGTCGAAAATCAAAAGGCTCAACGTTCGTCACGCAATGCTCAAATAGATCGGTCATCGCCTTCTGGAACTGCTGTCTCTCGACCGCGAACGGAGACACCTCCTCAAACTCGATAACCGCGCAAAGGGTGGAGTCGAGCATATATTTCGATGGCGCCAAGGGCAGGAATGCTGATTCAGATCTGAAGTGGGAAAGCTCCCGAGGGCCAGTCGGCCGCAATACCGCGTGCTCATTCCAGAGAAGGGGAAGTCCACTTCTCCCAGCCCACTCTTTAATAACTGCATCCATCTCCAGTTCCGCACAAGCCGTATCTTTTGGGTTCTGCTTCAGTACGGAGTAGGAGAACTCTGCGACCAGATCATCACCGCGATACAGCCCCACGATAATGGCAGACGACATATCATCAAACGGATTCAGAAAGTCATCCACTTTTACACAGTCGGCGCCGTGTTCGCTTATAAGCTTTGGGCCAAAGACCTCGAACGCAGGTCTGTTTGGATCGTAGGCGCGATCAATGCCTTCCGGCAGATGCTTGAACGTTTCGCTGAATTTCCCCAGGAGGGCGGGGTAGATGTAATTCGGCAGTTCGCCATTAACGAGGTGGGCAACCGAATCCATGTGCTGCATGTAGAATTCAATGTCATCACAATCGAAGAAGAAGAGCTTTGTTTCGGGGTTGGCCGCAAAAAACTGAGGGCCGAAAATGTGATTTGATGAATTGGACATAGCGTCAGGCGCGGGGGTGTGTTCATAACCTTGAAGACCCAGGATGGTATCCCCGGACCACCGGCCGACAAAGCCCACGGGGTGCCCACCGGACACCAGAGATATCCCCATTGCCGGGTATTGAATGGCGTTTTCGGCGAAGCATTCATAACCCCATTGCATCAATTGAAAACCCACGCTTATTTCGTCAACCGACAGATATTCAATCTGGTCATCAAGGAACTCTGCTAGAAAACTATCAGGCTGATCGGTTAAAACGTTGTTTCCGTCTGTTTCACTGTCATCGTCGTCATCAAGCCCGTCACTAAGAGCAAATTCCAGAACAGACACTCGCCCGTGGACTAGGTGTGCGCCAACTCCCCCGTAGGGGTCATCTCCGTCGTATCTATCCATGTCCAGCACCTTGAAGGTTTCACGGATGTTCTGGGATGACGCTGAATCAATGCTGTGATTGGTAACGTCGTCAGACTGCAAACCTTCAACACAAAGAAACAACAAGCAACTTCGTGTGAAGAAGTTCGGGCCCCACGGATAGCCAAAAACCTCACTGTCGGGGTCTTCCGGTGCGATGCCCATATCTACAAATTCATGAAAGGCGACGTTTAACGGCTTGCCGCTGAGACTGTCGGCGAACTCCTGTTCCCGACCCGCGAATGATCTCGATTCCCAGGAATCACTGCGGGCACTGATTCCGCCCTTAACGTTCAATCCAGTCGATGCCTCGATCACTGATCGCCAGTCTACTTGAAGTATTTCGACATCATCTTCGATCGGTTCATCCATGAACTCTTCCATTGGGGAGACGCCAAAGAGAAGATCTATCTGCACCAGCGCGTAGTTTGACCGTTTACCATCACCAACCAAATCAATGACAGTTTGGGCCAAGCATGTCACCGCAACCTCACGATCGGCGTCTTTATCAAGCGACCAGGTTCGAAATAGCTCGACTTCGGTTAACGATGGATCTGGATGAAGATCTGAGGGAAGTGCTGCCAGGAGCGCTGCCTGTGTCCGGAAACCGCATAAGCGAGCGAAAATCTGGTGGAGGGTGTTGAACTTCAGTGATGCAAAGACAGTGGGTTCGACGTCGACCAGTTGCTGGCGGACAGCACGAACAACGGCATTCAGCGCCGCCTTATCGGAAATGAGCATAATGACTCCAATGCAACTCGGCCTTTATTAACGAGCGGCAGTGGAAAATTCGATTAGAAAAATAGAACCGACCAGCTGCACGAAACACTTGGCTGTTGAGTTAAGGCACCTCGGCGAGCCACGCCAGCGAATACGCATACCTTAACTCTATCCGCGATTTGTGTTTTGACGCAACCTACTTCCATACGTCTTCCAGCGTTTGCGATCAGGAGTGTCATTACTCCTAACCTGCCAACAACCGTAGCCCTACCATTCAATCAACTCAACGGAGGTATTATGTCCTTGCAATGGGCCTCACCCCGGTTTCCACCAATCAACCTCTGGAATGCACCCGCCACTCATGCGCTCAATGTTGCTCGAACTGAGACAATTCAGCAGTCTTTACGACGTTTGGGCTTTGGTAGCCGATGGAAAAGAGATGCTCGCAACAAACGTGCACGGCTCCATATCTGGAACCGAAAAGATGTTTTCGATAGTAGGGGAGTGCTGTCCGCCAGCCAGGCCATCGACTTGATTGAGCTTTTCGATGGGACTCCTCCAAATCCTGATAGACCGTACTTCTTTCGAGTTTCAAAACCATAAAGGAGTACGATATGAAGCAAGTGACTTTTGTTTTCACCGTCAATGCCACAAGCGATAGCGCTTCAGAGCATCCACGTTACGCATACTTTCAGGTAACCCAGGGATTTATCGATCGACTGGATGAGCTCTGCGGTGTGCTGAAGGATTACAACCTTTCCGAAGTACGTGAGTTCAGCGGCCCGGAATATGAGGACAAGGACGAACATCGTCTGGACTCTCATGAACTGGTTGTGACTCCGAACTTTGTGTGGTTCCGGGCTACTGTTAAAGACGCTGATTGCGATGTTGAGACCATAGCAATCTCGCCTTCTACGTTCGATGAACAGTGGGAAAAGTCTGCAAACAATGCTGTAGTGTTTGTTGGTGAAGACGGTGACAAAGAAGATGCGATCGAATGGTTTCACGAGGCTTTTGCTGAGCTCGATACCTGATAGATCGTTTAATTAGCCCTCCTTCGTGAGGGCTTTTATGTGTGCAATCCCTTCTTCCCTCCTAATAATGCCTTCTGTTTAATTTCACGCTGCTGCAAGCCATTATCACAATACCAATTAGCTAGTTGCCGTAAGCAATTCAGCTTTAAAGAAAGTTCAAATCTTTAACCACCGAACTCAGTCGGAGATAGTTAATGGAGCGCTGGAAAGAGGAAGTTAACCGGGGGATAGCTCTGCTGGAGCTGTGCCAGACACTCCAGTCGGCCAAAGATGGAGTGGAGCGCCCAGCCCTGCATTCAATCGATAAAACCAAAACGCTCGACCAGTTCGCCATGGACATCAGCAGCGCTGCCACCAACATGTCCGCGTTGTACAAGCTGATTCCCATGATGAACGATCTTTCCGAACTCGGGCGTAAGCTGGAAGCCGGAGCTGCGGCATGCATGACGATAAAAAGGTAGCAATTATATTGTGGTTAATCGGATTTGGAGCCCTTCTCCCGTCCGCAGTTTTCAAAATGCCGATATTCTTCGCAGTGCTTGGAATGGGGTGCATCCTGACAGCTTCGTGGAAGTTCGTTAAGCGAGCCCTGATAGAGCATCGCGAGAACAAACAAACTGAAATTGGCTGATGGGAAAACGGTTCCGGGGAGGCGTTATGAAATTTCCAGAGAATCTACCGGGCGGTTGGGAGTTCACAGAACCGTTTGCGCCCAGTCCGCTTACCAAGGGCCAAGTCTGGCGAAAGTGTGGCCCCTCTGACGCGATAGAAGTTGTTCGAGTAATGCAGCCAGGGCACGCAGAATTCGATGGTGGTCTGCCGGGTATCAGTGTCCGCTCAAGCCAAATCGGTAACCGTGCGGTGACCTGGTGCAAGGATACCTGGTTCATGCCCGGTACCGAAGCGCAATTAATGAAACGCCTTGAGGCAGATGGGTATGCTCGGGCGAAGTGACATAGGAAAACGATTTATGAATAACGAGCATTTGAAACGCGATCCTGAAATTCTTGTGATTGGCGAGAACACGGAAGGCGCGTCAAGAGCAGTCGCCCTGCCGATTGTGAGTGGTGCCCCGAAAGTAACTCACGCCT
>Ga0307937_1000855_pt1 | contig 17305 bp, 16 predicted proteins | sample OrgLakmetagenom3_FD_201814 | JGI IMG/M metagenome (GOLD analysis project Ga0307937, IMG submission 201814) | Saline water microbial communities from Organic Lake, Antarctica - #3 | ecosystem: Environmental > Aquatic > Non-marine Saline and Alkaline > Saline | place: Antarctica: Organic Lake...
AACGACGCGCATCCCGGCCGGAACACCCAACTGATCGGATGCCCCGGAACAGGTGATCGGATCAAATCGGAATCACTGATCGGATGTTATCGGAACCGGTGATCGGATGATCCCGGAACGCGCACTCGACCTCATCGGTCTATGGCGCCAATACCGAAATGCCGTTCATCGAGACGGAAAAAGCCGACACGCAGCTGACCATATATGCCGCCACCAAGAAGGCGAACGAGAGTATGGGGCATGCGTATGCGCATCTCTACGATCTGCCGACCACTATGTTCCGGTTCTTCACCGTCTATGGGCCTTGGGGGCGGCCGGATCTGGCGCTTTACAAGTTTGTGGATGCAATGCTCGATGGGCGGCCGATTGATATCTACAACAATGGCGACATGTATCGCGATTTCACCTATGTCGACGATCTGGTGCGCGCGATTAGGCTCTTGATTGATGTTGCTCCCGTTCGACCGGACGACGGTGTTGTGCCCGAAGGCGACAGCCTGTCACCCGTTGCTCCCTACCGCGTTGTGAATATCGGTAATTCCGACAAGGTGCGGCTCTTAGATTTCGTTGACGCGATCGAGGAGTGCCTCGGGCAGAAGGCCGAGCGCAATTACATGGGCATGCAGACCGGCGACGTGCCCGCAACTTGGGCTAATGCGGATTTGCTGAAAACTCTAACTGGCTATCGCCCGCAAACGGATTTTCGCGATGGTATCGCACGGTTTGTCGAATGGTATCGGGAGTATTCGGGGAAATGACATCTGACATGAAAACCATTGCTGTTATTGGTCTTGGCTACGTGGGCCTCCCCCTCGCGGTCGAGTTTGGGAAATCCCGGCCTGTGATTGGGTTCGACATCAATGGAGGGCGTATCGAGGCGCTGCGTTCCGGACGAGACACCACGCAGGAGGTATCAGCGGATGAACTGACTGCTGCCGATCATCTGACCTTCACGACCGATTCGGCTGATTTGGCTGCGGCTTCGATTTATATCGTGACGGTGCCTACGCCGATCGATGCCCACAAGCGTCCTGATCTGACACCGCTGATCAAAGCGTCAGAAACGTTGGGTCGCGTCCTGAAGCGTGGCGATATTGTGATTTATGAAAGCACCGTCTATCCCGGCGCGACCGAGGAGGACTGCGTTCCTGTGCTCGAGCGCGTGTCTGGCCTCATCTTCAACACTGACTTCTTTGCGGGTTACTCGCCCGAACGGATCAATCCCGGTGACAAGCAGCACCGCCTGCCTGATATTCGTAAGGTCACATCCGGCTCCACGCCCGAAGTCGCCGAAGAGGTCGATCAGCTTTACGCCAGCATCATCACCGCAGGCACCTACAAAGCCGAGAGCATTCGCGTGGCCGAGGCTGCGAAGGTGATCGAAAATACGCAGCGCGACCTTAACATCGCGCTCGTAAATGAGTTGGCAATTATCTTCAATAAGATGGGGATCGACACCGACGCGGTGCTGAAAGCGGCTGGGACGAAGTGGAATTTCCTGCCCTTCCGCCCCGGTCTGGTTGGTGGGCACTGCATTGGCGTAGACCCTTACTACCTGACCCACAAGGCCGAGGCGGTGGGCTATCATCCGCAGGTTATCCTCGCCGGGCGGCGTATCAACGACGGGATGGGGGCTTATGTCGCCAGCCAACTGGTCAAAGCAATGCTGAAACGCCGTCTTCAGGTGGATGGCGCGCGTGTGCTGATCCTCGGGCTGACGTTCAAGGAAAACTGCCCCGATCTACGCAATACCCGCGTGGTCGATGTAGTTGCGGAACTGCGCGATTACGGTGTGCAGGTGGATGTGCATGACCCTTGGGTCGATCCGAAAGAGGCGAAGCACGAATACGGGCTGGACCTTGTCACAACGCCAGAGCCCTCGGCGTATGATGGTGTGATCCTTGCCGTTGCACATGACAGCTATCGCGATGTCGGGCCAACTGTTCTGCGCGGCTACGGGGGCCTCGATCATGTATTCTTTGATCTGAAAAGCGTCTTTGCGCGTGATGAAAGCGATCTGAGGCTGTGACCATGTCAGTTCATACGAGGATTTGCTTGGCTGGTAAGAACCAAATCGCGGTAGACGCTCTTCTATACATGGTAGCGCAGGGCTGGAAAGATCAGCTTATAGTTTGTGCGAACCGCACAGACAGCGGCGCTTCAAGCTGGCAGCCGTCACTGATCCGCTTTGCGCGCGAATTGGGTGTCGAAGTGGAAACGCTCGAAAATGTGCAGAAGATCGAAGGACTCATTTTCATCTCACTGGAATTCGACAGGCTGATTAATCCTGGGGTTTTTAGAACCAACCGTCTCTACAACATTCATTTTTCCGCCCTTCCAGCCTATAAAGGCATGTATACCTCCGCCTTACCGATCCTGCATGGCGCTTCAGAAAGTGGAGTGACCTTGCACAAAATCGACTCGGGAATAGACACTGGTGCAATCATTGCGCAAACCCGTTTTGATCTGCCTGAAGATTGGACTGCGCGGGATCTCTACTTCGCCTACATGAGAGAGGGATCTGCACTTTTCCGCGACACGTTTGATCAGCTCGTCGCTTCCGACACGCCGGATGCCGCACCGCAGCTGGCGAAAGGTTCCACCTACTTCGCAAAGACATCCATTGATTACAGTAACCTCTCTATCAACCTCCGCGACACCGCCGAAGGCATTATTAGACAGCTTCGCGCATTCTCTTTCCGGGAGTATCAAATCCCAGACGTTCACGGGCTTGCGATAGGCGGTTGGCAAATTTTGCAAGAAGCAAGCCATGAGAAGCCAGGAACTGTACTTGATCAAGACGACGTCAGCATAACCGTTGCAACCATCGACTTTAGACTCCGTCTGTTTCGGTCGCGTGTGTGGGACTGGTTTGAAGTAACCGCAAATGGCACCGCCGACGGTATCGATCCAAAATTCATTGATGTTTTGGATCACAGAGGTTGGACACCATTGATCCGCGCGGCATATGCCGGTGATGGGGAGCTTTGCCGTCGACTACTTGAAGCTGGAGCTGATCCAAACCGAGCCAATACTAATGGTACCACTCCCATCATGTATGCGTTTTCTGGGAAAAACCCTGATGGTGCTGCAAAGTGTCTTTTGAAGTATGGAGCAAATCCAGAACAGCAAGATTGCTTTGGAAATGACTTGAGAAGCTATCATAGTTCGAAAATGATGGAACCTTACACATGAATAACCCACCTAAAGTTAGAGGCAGCGTCCGCATGATGGATTTGCCGCAGATCCACGATCCACGCGGTGATCTCACGTTCGTGGAGGGTGGAAATCATCTGCCCTTTGATATCGCTCGGGTCTATTACCTTTATAATGTGCCAGTCGACTCTGAGCGCGGTGGTCACGCACACCGAGAGTTGGAGCAGGTGGTTTTCGCTCTTTCTGGCAGTTTTCGGATGAAAATCGACGATGGCGAAACCAAGTCCGAATACTGGCTACGCGACCCGCGCAAGGGTCTTTACATCAGCCGCATGATCTGGCGCGAGATGGACGCCTTCAGCCAGGGTGCGGTCTGCATGGTGCTTGCGTCGCATCGATATGACGAGGCGGATTATTACCGTGAATACGACGATTTTCTGACTGCTGTTCAGGGAGATAAACAATGATCCCCTTTCTGGATCTCGGTGCTGCCTACCGTGAACTCAAGCCGGAAATCGACGCTGCTGTCTCGCGCGTGCTCGACAGCGGTTGGTACGTTCTTGGCCCGGAGGTCGAGGCGTTTGAGGCGGAATGGGCGACCTATTGCGAAGCGGAACACGCCGTAGGGCTCGCCAACGGTCTCGATGCGCTCATCTTGGCCTTGCGCGCGCTGGATATCGGGCCGGGCGACGAGGTAATCGTGCCCTCTAACACCTATATCGCTACATGGCTGGCGGTCTCCGGCGTGGGCGCAACCCCAGTTCCGGTCGAGCCTGACCCGGCAACCCACAACATCGATCCTACGCGGATCGAGGCCGCAATCACATCGCGGACCCGGGCGATTTTACCAGTCCACCTCTACGGCCAACCCGTAGATCTCGACCCGATCCTCGACCTCGCCCGCTGCCACAGGCTGCGCGTGATCGAGGACGCCGCACAGGCGCATGGCGCGCGCTACAAAGGGCGGCGGATCGGGGCACATGGCGATATCGTGTGCTGGAGCTTCTATCCCGGCAAGAACCTCGGCGCGCTTGGCGATGCTGGGGCCATAACCACGAATGATCCAGCCTTGGCCGAGCGCGTCGCGCTGTTGCGCAACTACGGCTCGCGGCAGAAATATGTGAACGAAGTGGCTGGCGTGAACTCGCGCCTTGATCCGATCCAGGCGGCGGTGCTGCGGGTGAAGCTTGAGGTTCTGGACGACTGGACCAACCGCCGCCGCGCCGTGGCGGCCGCCTATACCGAGGGTTTGAAGCAAGCTGGCCTGATCCTGCCTCATGTGCCGGATTGGGCAGAGCCTGTCTGGCACCTATATGTCGTGCGAACACCTGACAGAGAGGCGTTGCAGGCGCGACTGAGCAAGGCTGGGATCGGCACTCTGATCCACTACCCGATCCCGCCACACATGCAGGCGGCCTATGCCGAACTGGGGATTGCGCCGGATGCGCTGCCACTGGCACGTGATCTTGCGGGTGAGGTGTTGAGCCTGCCGATGGGGCCGCAGTTGGAGCTTAGGGTTGCTCAATCGACCATTATACCGTCGATCTCGCAGTGCGTTTGATGATGCCAAGTATTGTAGTTCATATTGGGCCACCCAAGACCGCCACAACATCCTTGCAACTTGCACTCCAACAGGTTGAACATCCAAAATTTTACTATGGCGGAACATTTCAGCCGAGAGAGCGCAATACAGACAGCCTTTGTCAAAAAATATATAGGACGTGTTCAAACCAATTAGAAACAAGGCCCGACATCAAAAATTTAAGGAACGAACTAGGGGGTCTACTTGAAGCGGGGAAGACGGTTTTTCTGTCTGAGGAAATGCTGCTGTTGGAGCAGGATACAGCATCAATCAAAACTAAATTAAATATTTTGAAGAAAATTCTTCAAGATTTTGAATACCAAATTTTGATTTCCGCCCGACCAGGGCGCGATGCATTGCCATCATTTTACCAAGAAGTATTTAATTCTCTACCAGTTCGCCTACAACTTGATTTCGCTGCATTTTGCCGAGATAAAAGATCATTATGTTATGATTATTCTGCTGTTTGCAAACTTTTGACAGAAGTAGGTTTAGAGAATATAACCATTTTTGAATTTAACCGTTTGTCAACTGATGGTATTGATCTTTCTGCATTTACCCGACTTCAAATTCTTGAGACAAAAATACTCACTTTAAAAAAGGCGAACACGGGCCAAACAGGCAAAAGCACAAGCACCCGTATGCTGCCGAGCGTTTCATTGAAGAACATTGGTCGGCTAGCACCTGTAAAATATCTTGTAAATCGACTTAAAATCCGAGAGATACCTGGTTATAAATATATCATCTTGCTTCTGGATCGTGTCAAATTTCGTGCGCATGGCGAACGCAATCTTGTAGTTCCTGATGATGTAGCCGACCGGCTAGACAATTCGTATCTCGATGCTGTCAATCGTTACGGTATGCAAAGGCAGAATAAGCGAGCAGATTTAACGTGAGTGTTCCTCCATCCCGGGGCCTCATCCGGTCAATGATGATCATTGGGTCTGCGCAGGCCGTAAACATCCTCATCTCGATTGTCCGAATGAAGGTGCTGGCGGTTCTTCTGGGGCCGAGTGGCGTGGGCCTCTTGAGCATCTACAACAGTCTGCAAGGTATGGTGCAGCAAACTGCAGGCCTTGGCATGGGATCGAGCGGTGTGCGCGAAATCGCGTCCTCGCGCGGGGAAGAGGCCACACTGAGCCGCGTGCGCCGCGTGCTCTTCGCCGCCCATCTCTTGCAGGGGGGGCTGGCAATGGCGGCCGTTTGGCTGTTGCGAGTGCCAATTGCCACATGGCTGTTTGGCGATACCACACGCGTGACAGAGGTCGGCCTGATCGGGATCGCTATCCTTCTCGCGCTTCTTGGAACGGCGCAGACTGCTCTATTACAGGGATTGCGTCAGATCTCGGACCTCGGGCGCGTAACGGTTCTCGCGGCCTTTACCGGCACCGCGGCGGGCCTTCTCGCCGTCTGGATGCAGGGCGAAAGTGGGCTGATCTGGTTCATTCTAGTGCAGCCGCTGGCCACGGTTTTTGTAGCGCTGCATTATACCCGACGCCTGCCCAAACCCACCGTCGCGCGCCTGTCCGTGACCGAGACATGGGAGATATGGAAACCCATGGCCAAGCTTGGCGCGGCCTTCATGTTGGGGGGGCTGGCCACGACGGCGACACTTCTGCTGGTGCGAGGGCGGATATCACAGGAGCTGGGGCTTGACGCCGCTGGCCATTTCGCCGCCGCTTGGGGCATCACCATGACCTATGTGGGGTTCCTGCTAGGCGCGATGGGGGCCGATTACTATCCCCGACTGACCGAGGTGATCCATGACAAGGTCGCGGCGGTGCGGCTGATGAATGATCAGGCGCAGCTGGGCTTGGCCATCGGCGGACCGGTGCTGCTGTTGCTGATCGGGCTGGCGCCGTGGGTTATCACCTTGCTGTATTCCGATGCCTTTGGCCCGGCCGTGACGTTGCTGCAATGGCAGACCGTCGGCAATGTGTTCAAGCTGGCCAGTTGGGCCCTGGGGTTTTCGATCGCGGCATCGGCACGGGGCAAGACGTTCCTGATGGTGCAGATCAATTTCAACGTCGTGTTCCTGCTGCTGTTGTGGCCCAGCCTTGCGACATTCGGAATCCAGGCGGCGGGGCCTGCGTTCACGATGGCCTATATCGTGCACTTCGCCGTGCTTAGCGTGCTGGTCCGCCGCATCCTCGGCTTTCGGTGGCATGCGCTGTCGCTGGGGCTGCTGGGGCTGCATGCAGGGCTGGCGGTGGCATTGCTGGCCGTGGCGCTGACGACGCCACTGGCCGCAGCGATCGCATCGCCGGTACTGGCCTTGGCGACGGGGCTGTTCGGATTGCGCGTCGTGCTGATCAAGATCGGCCCTGGCGGTCGCCTTGCGTCCCGCCTCGCCCGCCTCTACGCCGCCATCGGTTGGCCCATTCCGGAGACATCATGACAGACCCCACCCCCGACCGCCCTCTCGTCACCTTTGCCCTCTTTGCCTACAATCAGGAAAAATACATCCGCGAGGCGGTGGAGGGTGCATTCTCGCAGACCTATGAGCCGCTGGAGATCATCCTCTCCGACGATTGCTCCTCGGACCGGACATTCGAGATCATGCAGGAGATGGCAGCGACATACGACGGGCCGCATGATGTGAAGGTGCGGCAGGGGCCGAAAAATCTTGGTGTAGCGCGCCATTTCGACACCTTAATAAGACTATCCGGCGGCACTTTTTTTGTTGCAGCGGCTGGAGATGACGTTTCCGACCCCGCGCGAACTGAATTATCTGTAGGTTTGGCGCAGAAAATCAAAAATTTAGGGTTTGTTGAGGTCAAATGTAAGAATTTCTCGGGGGATTTCAGACAAGAACAGCAAGACGTAAAACCGAAAGAAGATGTCTCCTACAAACACCAGATGTTCTCCATCGAGGATGTTCTTGTTGGAAATATAACTGGGCTCACTGGCGCGGGGAGAACCTACAGGCGCGATGCGTATGTGAGGTTTTCGCCACTTATTGAGGGCTGTCCAGCAGAAGATACTCCAGCGCTTTTTCGATGCCTCTACGGCGGCGCTGGTGCATTCCTCAAGGTGCAACTTGTATCGCGACGTATTCATGACAACAATCTGTCAAGCCAAGAGTCCCTATCAAGAATGAATATGGATTTACTAGCATCCCAATATTACCAGGATCTAGATACAGCTCTTAAAATTAATCTTATTAACAATGAAACCCATCGCAAACTACGTGTTAGGATAGACAGGTACAGCTTTCGCAAGCGTTGCGCAATTGACGTACACAGTGGTTTTCGTGGTAGAATCGGGCTTCGAAAAGTATTACTGAGTGCGTATTTTAACCCGAGGGAGAAGTTTTATCTTTTGAGAAAAGGCTTGATTTCTAGGATAAGAGGGCGCGCTTGATATGAAATTTCTTTTCATCTCCCAATTCTTTCCTCCGGAAGAAGCTAACAGGCAAACTGGTGGCACAATCAGCAACCGCAATTTTCTGCGATGTCTTTCACGCGACCACGAAGTGACCGTTCTCAGCTTCGACTTGGACGCCGACCCTATAAAGTTCGCGGAAGAGCCCTACCGTGTCGTTCACCGGCCTCCTCCAAAATGGCGTGCAACGGGTCTGTTGCTGCACTGGCAGGCTTTCGTTCGGCAAAACGTGCAAGAGTTCGTCGAAGCAACCGAGCAGCCGGATTTTCTGATTGCCACAACATCCACTCTCGCCGCCTTCGATGTCGCTCCGCAGCAGACAAAATGCCTTGCCGTCGTTCGAGCTTTTGAGAACTTCGGTGTCCGCTGCCGTTGGGCTCCACGAAAAACCCGTATTGATCTGATCAAGGGGACTATCCTTCGCCGCTTTCAGGACGTGCGCCTGATGCGTCAGGCCGACGGTGTCTTGACCAACAGCGAATTCATGCGCTCCGCCATAGCCGAACGCTTCAAGATCAAGCCCGCATACATCCATGTGCTAAAGCAGCAGGTTGACTTCGAACCAAATGAAGGTGCGGCGCCCAAGAACACGGTCGGTTTTGTGCATCGTGGCCCGGATAAGAACATCTCGCTTGTTCTCGAACTGGCACGTCGCGCCCCAGACCTATCCTTTTTAATATATGGACATTCAAAAGGACTTCCATCCACCGTATCTTCAAATGTCTCGATGATGGGATGGGCAGCGGACCGGAGCGCGATGTTTTCTTCAGCCGCCTTATGGCTTGTGCCCTCTCTATGGGCCGAGCCGTTTGGCAGGGTTTCGATCGAAGCACAGGCTGCGGATAGACCTGTGCTTGTCGCCGATTGCGGAGGCCTTCCGGAAACAGTTTCTAGTGATCGTTATGTCATTGACAATTTTTCGCCGGACGGATGGCTCAGCAGGATGCGGCAACTTTTGCGGATGCCTGAGGCAGAAATTGCTGCCAATGGTAAAATAATTCGAAGTAGCTTCTCCAAAGAAGTGCATGACCAGACAATAATGGAGACACTGGCAGTGATTTCCAACCATCAAAGGAAACTCTCATGATATCAGAGCGAATAAGCGCTATCCCGCGCAAGCTCGTAACGACGAGCCGCCTAATGACTGGGCAAAAAGCCCTCGTAATGAATTGGGCAACCCAAGGGGTCATAAGACACAATTGGGGAGATAAGCTCAACGATTGGATGGGACGTAAGATATCCGGGCTGGATGTGATCCATCGCGCCGATATCTACCCCTATCCGCCTCGGCCGGTTCACTATTGGATCGGCAGCCATTTGGCCACGGGCTGCGCCGATCCCAATGCATTGATCTGGGGTGCAGGCTGTATTTCCGAAACTGTGCCTCTTGCAGGTAGACCAAAGCAGATTTGCGCAGTGCGTGGCTGGCTGTCCAATGACCGTTTGAAAAAGGCAGGCCTGCCCGCGCCAGATGTGGTCGGAGATACGGCCCTGCTGCTTCCGCGACTCTACACGCCCAAGCGCGACTTGGAGCGTCGGTCTTTAGGAATGATCCCGCATTGCTTTGAGTGGGATGAGGACTTCTACAGAAAGGCACGAGATTGGGAGGATGTGCGTGTCATCGATATTTCTGGCGGCATCGAGGAGGTGATCGAACAAATCGTCGCATGTGACCGTGTCGTTTCGTCGTCGCTACATGGCATCATTTGTGCCGATGCTTATGGGGTGCCTTCGATCTGGCTACATGCCTCGAACAAACCGGCGGGAGATGGCTTCAAATTTCGAGATTACTTTTCGTCAGTCGGTCGACCGGATCGTGATCCTTTTATAACTGCGGCTTCCACTGAACGGGAAGAACTGGAGGATTTATTCCACGATTATAAGATACAAATTGACCTTAATGCATTGTGGGCTGCATGCCCTATTAAACCAGTAGTCTGAACATGTCAGTTTCCATGCTTCTCCCCGACCTGCGCGGTGGTGGAGCCGAGCGGGTCAATATTGACCTTGCCCATGAATTCGACCGCGCCGGGCACGAGGTGGAATTCGTGCTGATGCAGGCGCGGGGTGAATTGTTGGAGGAAGCACGGAAAGACTTTTCCGTTGTTGATCTCTACACGCCACGCGCTCGCGCGCTGCCCGTTGCGCTTGCTCGCTACCTAAGCCGCCGCCGACCTGATGCTCTTCTGGCCGCGATGTGGCCGCTGACGGTGATCGCGCCGCTCGCGGCCCGCCTGTCCGGGCATCGCTGCAAGGTGATGATATCGGAGCATGGTATCCTGTCCGCGCAATACCGCGATTGGGGCCGGAGACACCGGGCCGCATTGCGGGCGTCGATGGCCGTGGGCTATCGGCTAGCGGGTCACCGCGTGGGCGTATCTTCAGGGGTGGCCGCCGATATCGCCACCCTCTCGGGGATGCGCCGGGATGCGTTCGACGTGATCCACAACCCCGTGCCGCCGCGCCCCGAGCCGTCAAGTCAGGAGATACGCGACGCAGAGGGGCTCTGGTCCGGCCCCAAGGGGGCACGCATTGTCACCGTTGGCACCATGAAGACCGTCAAGAACCATCCGCTACTGCTGCGCGCCTTCGCGCGGCTCGACCAGCCCGACGCGCGGCTGATGTTCGTGGGGGACGGGGCGGGGCGCGACGCGCTCCTATCGCTCGCCAAAGATCTGGGCATCAATGAGCGGGTGATCTTCGCAGGCTTTCACCGCGACCCGACACCGTTTTACAAGACCGCCGATCTGTTCGTGCTGTCGTCCGATTACGAGGGGTTCGGAAACGTCATCGTCGAGGCGCTGGCCTGCGGCACCCCCGTGGTCTCCACCGATTGCCCTTCGGGGCCCGGTGAAATCCTCGATGGCGGTCGGTTTGGTCGGCTGGTTCCGGTAGGCGACGCTGGGGCAATGGCAGAAGCGATTCACGCAGCGCTGAACGCTCCGGCAAACTGCGACGCACTCAAGCGCCGCGCCGCAGATTTTTCGCCCGGAATCGCTGCGCGTAAATATCTCGACCTATTGGACCTGAAATGACCCCCATTCTCTACCTAACCCGCAACGGCCTGTTAGAGCCCTTGGGCCAAAGCCAGGTCTTCGCTTATCTGCGGGGGCTGACGCAGGATCATGATGTCACGCTCATCTCCTATGAAAAGCCCGAAGACCGGGCCGACACCGCCCGAATGGCGCGGGCGCGGGCAGAGTGCGAGCGGCATGGCATCCGTTGGCTGCCGCAGGAATTCCGCCCGCGCCCACGGATCATCGCCCCGGCACTCAGCATGATGCGAATGACTTGGCTCGTGTGGCGCGAGGTACGCGGTGGGCGTGCGGGATTAATTCACGCCCGTTCCTACATCCCCGCCGCCGTGGCACTTTCAGTGCACCGCCTGACCGGCGTTCCATTCATCTTCGATATGCGCGCGTTGTGGCCCGAAGAGCTGATTACCGCGGGGCGGTTGAAGCGCGGTTCTGTCCTACACCGCGCAATAGTGGCCGTGGAGCGGGCCTGCATGCGCGATGCTGCGGCGGTCGTTTCGCTCACCCATGCTGCTGTCGCTCATCTGAAACGGGAATACCCGGCCGAACTCGACGGTCAACGGATCGCCGTGATCCCGACATGCGCTGACCTCGACCGCTTTACCCCTGCGCCAACAAAGCGGATTGGCTCAACGGTCCATGGCTGTATCGGCACGATCCTGTCGGGGTGGTTCCGCACTGATTGGCTTGCCGCCTGGCTGACCGCCGTTGCGGTGGACGATTCCGATGCCAGGTTCGATATCGTAACCCGCGACGATGCTGACGACGTGCGAGCGGCGCTTGACCCGAGGGGCGCTCTTGGCAATCGCCTTAGCATTGGACCCCGCCCATCCGAGGAGATGCCCGACGCGGTGCGCGGCCACGATCTGTCGGTGATGTTCTTTACCGATGGACTGAGCAAACTGGGGAGCGCGCCCACCCGCCTCGCCGAGGTCCTCGGATGCGGCCTGCCCGTCGTCGCCAATGATGGAGTCGGAGACGTCGCTGGGATCGTCCGGAAGAACAAGGTCGGCGTCATCGTTGACGGTTCTGATCCCGCACAGATGAGGGCTGCGCTGGATGAGTTGAAAGTGCTCATGCAGGACCCCGACTTGCCTGGACGATGCCGCGTCACGGCGGAGACTGTATTTTCTCTGGAGGCAGGCACAGAGGCATATCGGGGCATCTACGCATCGATATTGCAGGCCGAGGGCAACCCATGTGTGGAATAACGGGAATGCTTGGCGCAAGCTCTGGCTGCACGGGCGATCGAGAGACCGTGGTGCGGCGCATGACTCGCAGCCTCCTTCGTCGAGGGCCGGATGCCGAAGGGTATTGGGCAGAAGATGAAGTGGCGCTGGGGCACCGGCGCCTATCTATTCTCGACCTATCCGAGGCCGGAGCGCAACCGATGCATTCTGTCTGCGGGCGGTATGCCATCGCTTTCAACGGTGAGATCTACAATCATCTCGAGATGCGACGGGACCTGGATAAGGTTGGGGCCACCCCGACTTGGCAGGGGCACTCAGACACTGAAACTCTGCTTGCCGGTGTCGTGCATTGGGGCCTTGATGAGACACTGCAGCGCGCGGCAGGGATGTTTGCAATCGCCCTCTGGGATCGTGCCCGAAAGCGCCTGTGTTTGGCGCGCGACCGTATCGGAGAAAAGCCGCTTTATTGGGGTTGGGCCGGACAGGCGCTTTTGTTCGGGTCAGAACTCAAGGCACTACGCCAACATCCAGACTGTCCCACTGACATTTGCAGAGACGCACTCGCGCAGTATCTGACATATGCCTATGTGCCTGCGCCGCGCAGCATTCACCCGGGCATCTACAAGCTTGAGCCCGGGTGCATTCTTGAAATCGCAGGTCCGCCTCCATCCGCTCCTCCCACTGCCCCTATTCGTCCCGGAGAGAACCACGGATCAGTTTCGATCCGTCGCTTCTGGTCCTTGAATGAGACGTTAGCGAGCGTTCACCAGGCTCAGATTGAGGACGAAACCGAAGCCTTGGAAGCAGTCGAGACGACGATCTCCGACGCTGTAGGCCGACAGATGATCTCGGATGTCCCGTTGGGCGCGTTTTTATCCGGTGGGATTGACAGCTCATTGATCGTTGCCTTGATGCAGCATCAAGCATCGCGTCCGGTGAAGACTTTTACGGTCGGCTTTGAAAACGCGGCTTTCGATGAGGCCCCTCATGCCGCCGCTGTCGCCAAACATCTTGGGACCGATCACACGGAAATCACCGTGACAGAGCGCGAAGCGCAAGATGTCATTCCAAATTTGCCGGACCTTTATGACGAACCGTTTGCAGATTCGTCCCAGATTCCAACCCATCTGGTCTGCCGTGCCGCTCGCGAGCATGTCACGGTTGCTTTATCGGGAGATGCCGGGGATGAACTGTTTGGTGGGTATAACCGGTATTTTTTGGGCCCCAAAATGTGGAGTAAATTTGAGAAAATTCCCAAACCGCTCAGGCGGGGTTTAGGTAATACGATCTCTGCGGTCCCTGTCTCCGTTTGGGACTGGCTCGGGAGAAACGCTGGAGGCAGGTTCGCCGTCAGTCACGCGGGCGATAAAGCTCAGAAAATGGGGCGCGCATTACGGGATGTGGAAAATGTTGATGATCTCTATCGCAGTCTGATTTCATCTTGGCCCGCAAACACTGTGCCTATGGGGACGCGACATGCGCCATTGTCTGTTTTGGACGACGCTTTGCCAGATTTTCTAGATTCAGATGCAGCAGCGCGCATGATGGCGCAAGACATGCGCAGCTATTTGCCTGACGACATCCTCTGCAAAGTGGACCGCGCCGCGATGGGGGTCAGCCTGGAAACACGTGTCCCGTTCCTCGATCCCGCTGTCATATCAGTGTCAGCCAGATTGCCGACGTCCATGAAGGTTCGTGACGGGCAAGGTAAATGGGCCTTGCGTCAGATTCTATACCGCCAAGTGCCACGCCACCTGATTGAGCGTCCGAAAACCGGCTTCAGCATCCCATTGGGAGACTGGCTCCGTGGACCCCTGCGGCCATGGGCGGATGAGTTGCTCTCCCCCGACGCTTTGGCCGTTGATGATCTGCTTGATCCAGCGCCAGTTCTAGCTGCATGGCAAGAGCACCTTTCCGGTCGGCGTGACTGGACCCAGAAGCTCTGGATCATTCTGATGTTTCAGGCTTGGCGCGCACGGTGGTCATGAAGGATCGCCTTCTTGTTCTGTCAAGGTATTCACGTTTGGGTGCGTCCAGTAGGCTTCGTACCATGCAATATCGATCGTGGCTTGAGGATGCTGGCTTTAATGTCGAATATGCGGCGCTTTTCGACGACGACTATCTTCAAAAGCTATATTCTGGACAAAAATCCAAAACTGATTTGTTAAGATACTATCGTCAGCGGATTTCTAAGTTGCGACAGCGACCCAAGCCAAAACTAGCATGGATCGAATATGAAACGCTTCCCTGGCTTCCTTGGATAGTTGAACAGGCCCTTCTTCCTACATCTGTTCCAATCGTTAGTGACTACGATGATGCATTATTTCACCGCTATGACCTACACAAGCTTCCGCCGGTCCGATGGTTTCTGGGTCGAAAAATTGATCAGGTAATGCAGCACTCTCAACTGGTGACAGCTGGTAACACCTACTTGGCGGATCGCGCGCGCCATGCTCGCGCAGGGCACGTCGAGATCGTGCCAACCGTTGTTGATTTGGCGCAGTACACTGTTCGTTCCGAACGGCCCATGACCCCTTCAGCGCATGTGGGGTGGATCGGTACACCAAATACGTGGCACGCGTTCGGCAAGAATTTATACGATCAACTCAACGACACACTTGTCGTTCATGGCGCGCGCTTCAAGGCTGTTGGGGCACAGCTGGAGGCTCAAAGTTCTGGTGCGCTTGATATTGCCCCATGGTCTGAAGTAACTGAGGTGAGCGCAATTCAAAGCATGGACATCGGTGTAATGCCGCTGACAGACACACCTTGGGCGCGCGGCAAATGCGGGTATAAGCTGATCCAATACATGGCCTGCGGTCTTCCGGTGATCGCGTCACCGGTGGGTGTGAACAAAGATATAGTGGAACATGGTTTGAACGGGTTTCTGGCAGAAACCGACGAGGAGTGGCGCTCAGCCGTCGAGACGCTTCTGTCAGATGCAGAATTGCGCCGTCGGATGGGCGCTGCTGGGCGCAAGAAAGTGGAAGAGAGCTATTCTCTGCAGGTCTGGGGGCCGCGCGTGGCTCAGATGTTGCGCCGGGTCGCAGATGAGGGTCGGAAAGCCTGATGCTTTATGTCGGGTTTACCAATTTTCTGTTCCTCTTGCGATACGCACTTGCGCGGCAGGGCGCACTGCGCAAGCAGCTCTACTTCCTTGTGCTGACCGCGCTCTTTGTGTTTTCCGCATTTCGCTATCAGGTGGGCTGCGACTGGTCTGGATATTATTATCAGTATCTAGTGTTCTGAGTCTGACACTTCCTACCTGTTTCCGCGAATTTTGTCGAGTTTGTCCAGCGCGCGGCGTTCTCGGGTGAGGATGTCCTCGGCGGTTTTGGTCCATTTGAAGCGTTTGGGCTTCTCGTTGTGCTGCGCCAGATAGTCGAAGATCGCAGCCTTCAGATCATCGACGCTTGAATAGCTGCTGCGCCGGATGCGCCTCGATGTGATTTCGGCGAAGAAGCGTTCGACCAGGTTCAGCCATGAGGCGCTGGTGGGCGTGAAGTGCAGCTTGAAGCGCGGGTGCTTGTCCAACCATGCGTTCACCTCGGGCGTCTTGTGGGTGGCGTAGTTGTCGAGCACCAGATGCACGTGACGACGCGCGGGCACGGCCTTGTCGATCTGCCGCAGAAATTTCAGGAACTCCTTGGCGCGATGGCGGGGCATGCAATCGCCGATGACCTTGCCCGATTTCACATCCAGCGCGGCGAACAGCGTGGTCGTGCCGTGCCGCTTATAATCGTGTGTCATGGTAGCTGCACGCCCCTTCTTGAGCGGCAGACCGGGTTGCGTCCGATCCAACGCCTGGATCTGCGACTTCTCATCAACACACAGAACCACAGCCCGATCCGGAGGATTAAGGTAGAGACCGACGATATCCGTGACCTTTTCCTCGAACAGCGTGTCATTCGAGACCTTGAACCCCTTCGTGAGATGCGGCTTCAAGCCAGCTTCGGCCCATATGCGACCCACACTCGATGGCGAAATCCCCATGGCTTCGGCCATCAGGGCGCGGCTCCAGTGGGTGGCGTTGGGCGGCGTCTCCTGCACCGTCTTGGTAATCACCTTCAGCCTTGTTTCCATGGGCAATGGCAGCACGCGCGAGGGCCTTGTCTTGTCGCGCTTGAGGCCGTCCACGCCCTCATCGAGATACCGAGCCTGCCAGCGCCAGACCGTGGGCTTCGAAGTGCGTGCGCGCCGCATGATCTCAAAAGTGCCGTGACCGTCCGCTGTCGCCAGCACGATCTCGGAACGCCAGACGAGCTTGCGCGCAGTGTTGCGGTTGGTGATCAGAGCTTGAAGCTCAGCACGGTCGGCGGGGCCAAGGTAAAGGCAGATGTCATCGCGTCTCATGCCCCGAATATGGCACATCAGGCCCTCAATGGGAATCCTGTGTCAGGTGGGGAACACTAGCAGCCGGAAACTTCGATTGGTCATCTGTTACAGAAATTCGCGAGCCGATCTGGTGGGCAATTCTTGGCTGGATCCAGAGCATGGGTTTGCCCTATCCAGTTGCCAACATCGCCTCCAGCGCAGTTTTTTTTCTGGGTGTCCACATTCTCGCGCGACGGCAGCCTCACCCTTTAGGATTTCTAGTACTGCTGTTTCCTATTCTGATCATCAATATGCCAATGTCTGGCATCCGCCAAGGCGCGGCAATCGGGGTTTTGTGCATTGCATTCGCGGCTTTCATTGATCGACGCCCTTTGTGGTTTGCGTTCTGGGTTGTGGTCGCCGCAGGATTCCATTCCAGCGTTTTGATCTTCATGTTGCTTTTGCCCGTGGCCACTGGGAGATACACCCGAAACCGTTTACTCATGGCCGCGGTCCTTGCTGCTTAGGCTCAAGTTTCAAATGCAACACTCAGAGCCCTTTGGGCATAGGATGTTGTGATGGACATACGAAGCAAGCACCTCAGCAGCGAGGAACGTGGCGTGATATTAGCCGAGCATAATAGG
>Ga0307937_1000856_pt1 | contig 17293 bp, 7 predicted proteins | sample OrgLakmetagenom3_FD_201814 | JGI IMG/M metagenome (GOLD analysis project Ga0307937, IMG submission 201814) | Saline water microbial communities from Organic Lake, Antarctica - #3 | ecosystem: Environmental > Aquatic > Non-marine Saline and Alkaline > Saline | place: Antarctica: Organic Lake...
GGAGAAACGCCGAATGAAAGCCTATCTCGACCTGATGCAGGACGTTGTCGACAATGGATTCAACAAAGGTGACCGCACGGGCGTTGGCACCCGGTCGGTGTTTGGCAGGCAACTTCGGTTCGATCTCCGGCAGGGTTTCCCGTTGGTGACCACCAAAAAAGTCCATTTGCGCAGCATTATTTACGAGTTGCTCTGGTTCCTTCGCGGCTCCACCGATAATAACTGGTTGAAAGAGCGCAAGGTTTCCATCTGGAACGAGTGGGCGCTGGAAACCGGCGACCTCGGCCCTATCTATGGCAAACAGTGGCGAAGCTGGCAGTGCCCGAACGGCGAGGTAGTGGATCAGATCAGCGACGTAATCGAGCAGATCCGGACCAGGCCGGATTCCCGTCGCCTGATCGTCGCCGCCTGGAACCCGGCAGAACTCCCGGACGAGTCCATCGGCCCCCAGGACAACGTCCGGCAAGGCCGCATGGCTCTGGCCCCTTGCCACTGTCTGTTCCAGTTCTACGTGGCCGACGGCAAGCTCTCGTGTCAGCTATATCAGCGCAGCGCCGACCTGTTCCTGGGTGTGCCGTTCAATATCGCATCCTATGCCTTGCTAACCCACATGATCGCCCAGCAGTGTGATCTGGACGTGGGGGAGTTTGTTCATACCTTTGGTGATTGCCATCTGTATCAGAATCACCTGACCGACGAGATCGCCTTCGAGCAGCTGAAACGCGAACCGCGGGCGTTGCCCAACCTGGTCATAAAGCGTAAACCGGCAAGTATTTTTGAGTACGAACTTGAGGACTTCGAGTTCGAGGGGTATGAGCCTTATCCCGGTATTAAGGCGCCCATTGCTATATAGCTTTTAGCTTGGGTTCTGGCCCGATGGTTCTGGGGGCTGCTGGGCAGTGAGAGGGGCTTTCCGAAAAACGCTACAAGCACATCCATGTGCGCTTGGGCTCCGCCATCCATGGCTCCGCACATTTTCGGAAAGCCCCTCTCACTGCCCAGCGTTCAAACTGAGGGTGATCGACGTTTTGACGTGCAGTTAATTTTGAGTCTGTGATGCTCGGTTCTGTGGTCTTGGTCGGGTTGAGAGATTTTACTTCTTTGGAACTTTCTGGCTCACCCATTCTTTTTGCGAGGATTGGTTTAATACTATTGATTTCGAGCTACCTTTATTTGCTTGTATTTTGTAGGCAGGACTGAAGTAACGGTTTCTGATGCGAATAATCAGTCGTCATCACAACAGGGATGTTTAAATCTGTATGCCTAATAAAAATTTTATTATCGCTGGTTTGGCGGGATTTTTAATCGCTGCTGCCCTTTTCGTGATAAGTCTTGAAGCCCCATCGTCTCAAAAGCAAGAGATCTGGAACTGGATAAAAACTGTAGAAAGAGCCGACTTCAAGGAATATATAGAAAGTAACGGCATAAACTTGCGGTATGAGGACGACGATACTCTGCTGCATCTCGCCGTGTATTCAAAGAGGGAGGACCTGATTAGGATTCTCCTTATGAAAGGCGCCAATCCAAATAAACTAGATCAGTATTTTGGGGATTCTCCGCTGAAAAGTGCTGTTTATTTAAGTGACGAGATTTTTGAGTTGTTGTTAAAAGCGGGTGCTGATCCCAATCTTAGACGCAATCAACGAGCTACTCCTCTGATGAGCGCAGCGCTTCGAGGCGAGAAGAGAAAAGTGGAACTTCTTGTGGAATATGGAGCGGACCTGGATTTGAAAGACGAGCGGGGTTCATCTGCAATTTTCTATGCAGTCGGAATCAATCGAGAGGAGATAATAGGCTATCTGATAGATGAGGGAGCAGATTTGAACTTTATCAATGCTGAAGGCCGTTCCGTTCTGGGAAAAGTTTTGGTTCATGGGCATCTTAAAACATTAGAGTGCATTTGTAGTAAGGAAAACGGTCTTATTTCCAGGGCGGTCTACGGAAGATTTTTCGAGAAACTGTCAATGAACCACCTGACACCAGATCAAATAAAAGTCTTGCAGTTGTGTGGAAGCAAAACGCTTTAGAATGGCTTTGGAATTATCGAATCGCTCGGCTTATCTGTAAATCCAGATCGCGAAAGGGCGGGCATCGGTGTTCAAAAATGTGCGGAGCCATGGATGGCGGAGCCCAAGCCGCGCAACGGCTTCTTGATTTTGCGGGTTAGGCGGGAAGGAATCCTCTGTGACAGAATTCAGTAAGAGATTCAGCCCCCTTATCGGCTGACTGCAAAGAAATGAGCCCATCTTTTCGGGGAGGTGGGCAATGGGGTCTGCTATGGCAAAGCGGTTGTCAGTGAGCTGGATTGTGCTGCATTGGGCGGCAATCCTGCTCGTGCTTTTAAGTCTGGGGTCGGGGTTCAGGATAGCCATACTGGATAAACCCTGGCTGCTTTGGCTATCGCCGATTTTGCCCCAGGGCGCTCTCCATTGGCTTCATGTGGCAAGTGGGTGCGGGTTAACCGTGATCGCTCTGTTTTATGTCATGCGGCAGGTGCTGAAAAAAAATAATAGGCCATCGGGCGAGAGGACCTTTATCCAAGTCTATCATCGGCTGGTTACCTGGTTCGGTTATGTTGTTGTTCTGGTTGCTGTCATAACGGGCTGGCTGTTTGCGCTGGACCGCCAGGGCTGGGTTCCCTATCCGGATCTGCATTTTTTAGCCGCGCTCGGCATGGCTGCTTATATTCTGCTTCATGGCGGTGGGTATTTTATACAGTTTGGCTACCCGGTGATTAAGCGGATTGTGTTACCGGACCATAACCGATGGGGTTTGAACGGCTTGATAATTGTGTTCGGGTTGGCCGCGGCGCTTGCTGTGTGGTCGAATATTGACCTGGCATCCGGCAACGTTTTAACCGTCTCGCGCATTCCCATGGATACCTTTATCGATATTGATGGCAGTCCGGATGAAGCCGCCTGGCAAAAGGCTGAGGCCTTTACCGTGCTCACCCATGGGGGCGCCAACTTTGGGGATGGCACTACGCCCGTTCATATTAAGGCGCTGGAAAATGGCGTTGAAGCGTTTTTCCACATCAGCTGGCGAGATCCCACCAGGAGTCTCAAACACTTACCCTTGATAAAAACCGCACAAGGATGGCGAGTTCAACAAAACGGGTTTTACCGTTTTGATGAAACCGACTATTACGAAGACAAGCTGGCGGTCATGTTGTCCGATGAATGCCAATACGGCGGCGCGGGCACGGCTCACCTGGGCCCCAGGCCATTACCGAACCAGCCTGCGAACTGGCATGGCAAGGGCTACCATTATGCGGAGGATGGCAAGGTGCGAGATATCTGGCACTGGAAGGCGGTGCGTACCAACAATATGTTTTTGGCTGATGATAATTTTTTTGGGGCACCCGTTCAGGCCCGGGCCGGCGAACGCCGCTATAAAGCCGGTTACGTGACCGACAGCAAGACCTCCGGCGCTTACGTGATGAATTGGCGCTGGTACACTCAGGACCGGGTCATCCCTAAACGTTTGCCGGAAACGCCGGAGGCTATCGCACCCTATCAGTCACCCGCCGACAAAGTGCCCGACAGCGGGGATGCGTCCGCTTTGAGCTGGGTCATTCCCTGGTTCGATTACAATGCCCATCAGGCGGAAGAAGATCGCTTTCCCCCGGGCACGGTCATGCCCTCCGTTCTGTATCGATCCAATCGTTTTGAGGGCGACCGGGCTGATGTCCGCGCCCGTGGTGTGTGGGAGGATGGTAGTTGGTCTCTGGAGCTATCGCGTCGCCTGATTACGGGGTCAGAACATGATGTGCCCATCGACGACGGTATCTGTCTCTGGGTATCGGCTTTCGACCAGAGTCAGGTGGCTCACACACGGCATCAACGGGGTATTGTGCTGAGCTTTGAGGGTGCCGATGATTAAGCGGGCCGTCATTCTGGGTATGATCATTGTCGTAATTTTCGTTTACGCAGCGATGCAGGGCGTGGAATCGCCGGAGCCGCTGGCGTCCCCGTTGATCAAAATCACCCCAAAAGGCGAAGCGATATCTGCCTGGTCAGGCCCCTGGGCGTGCGTATTCGACAAACGAACGGGGTTGCTGTGGGAAGTGAAAACGGATGATGAGACCATCCATGATGGCTATTGGTCCTATTCCTGGTCTGATGGCCGCAAGGGCACGGCCAACAGGGGGGATTGTTACTTTGAGAAAGGGGGCTGTGACACTCTGGACCTGATTCGCCGCGTGAACCGGGAAAAAACCTGCGGGGTAGCGGGGTGGCGCCTGCCAGCCCAGGGTGAGCTTCTATCCCTGGTCGAGACGAACATAAGGCCCGGAGAGCCGACCATCGCCAAAGATTTTTTCCCCCACACCCGGCGTGGTGACTACTGGACGAAGGAGTGGGGGCAAAGTCTTGACGGCGCCTTTCAGCACCTGGGCGAAGGGGCGTCAGCGGTTGATTTTGTCGACGGCTCCGCCATCAAATTACCTTATCGAAATGCCGCTTTTGTACGTTTGGTGAACGACCAGTTTTCCTATCCGCCCGAGTGACCAGAGTCAAATTCCACCAAGGATCATCAGCTTTTTCATGCCTGGCCGGGCTGAGAGTGATGAAGCGTTTCACCGGATGACCCAAAAAGGATCTCAAGGCCCTACAAAAAAAATGAAAGTTCCTACCCAATAATCAGAGCCTGAGCAATGCTGAGCAAGTTACTGAAAGCAACAGGTTCACATTTCCGGAAATCACCCTGCACGAGTGCGTGACTGCGCGCACATTGCCAGAAAGATCACCCATTCATTCATGCTGGATCGGAAGCTTGTAAGGTAGGCTTCTCGCCAGAACAAAAAATTAGATGCCTGCTGGGCCCGCCTCGGCGGTACAAAAAATAACCATTCGTGGAATGCTATCTCAAGCCTCTAAACGACCATGTGGTTCATCAATCATTAGGCCTGTTTAATGGAATGTTATATCCACAAAGCTTGCGATACTAATCAGCTAGAAAGGAGAAGGGTGTGAAAAACCTGAGTTGGAGGGTTGGCCTCTGCACATTGCTGTCCTGCATGGCTCTGATGGCCACAACGGCTGATGCAGCGACAAAGTTTCATCGTTTGGCCTGGGATCAGGATCCCGCTCGCAATGTGGTCATCGGTTTTTCACCTGACGGTTCCAGCAGTAATCCTTCTGTGCGCTTTGGCTACAGCACTCAGGAAAGCAATTGGGATACGGCGCAAGTCTCATCCACTGAACGTTTCGATGGTTTGACCAGTCACTTTGTTCGCCTGAGTGGCTTGAGAGCAGACTCCGCTGTTTATTACCGCGTATGCGACCAGGATGGTTGCGGGGACCGGTTCTGGTTTCAAACCGCGCCGCAAGACAATTCCCCTTATGTGGTGGTCGCGGGTGGCGATACCCGCACCGGTTGGACCAACCGGCGCCAGGGCAATCAATTGGTCGCAAAAATCCGTCCCCTGTTTGTGATGCACGGCGGCGATTTCACCAATTCCAACAACAATTCTGAAATGCAAACCTGGCTGACCGACTGGGCGCTTACCTACTCCCGCGATCAAATCAACGGCATTGCCTACCGGCGCATCTACCCCATCATTCCCACCCACGGTAATCACGAAGACAATAACTATTCCACTCTTTGTGAAGTATTCGGTGTGGACTTCAACCAGGATGGCCGGTGTAGTCCCAGCGATACCTATGGCGCTTTCGATATCTCACCCTTGCTGCGCGTTTACACCCTCAACAGCCAGTTCAAGGATAGTGGCTGGTCTTCCTACGCGTCGGCGATGAATAACTGGTTGCAGCGCGATCTGGCGAACAACGGCGGCAACGCCGTATGGCGCTTCGCGCAATATCACAAGCCGATTTTTCCCCACTCCAACAGCAAATCGGACAATCAGATTCTGTTCGATTGGTGGGCCCGGGAATTTTACGACCATGCCATGAATCTGGTTGTGGAATCCGATACTCATATCAACAAGTTGACCCGGGCACTGGTGCCTTCGGGCAGTGACTTTTCCGCGACCACCTCAGGTGGCACCGTGTACGTGGGTGAGGGCAGTTGGGGTGCTCCGGCCCGCTCTGCAAATGATCCCAAATCCTGGACCATTGATCTCGCCAGTATTCAACAATTCAAGGTCATTCAAGTGACCGCCGACCAGTTGGCTGTTCGCACTGCGCAATTTGATTCCCGCGCGAACACCCTGAGCCGGACTGAACGGGCGGCTGATCCCCTGGCGCTGCCGTCGAATGTGGATTGGTGGTCGGCTGCGGAAGTTGGCGAGCAGTTAACCCTGGTTCAAAACGGCAGTGCTCGCAGTGTGATTAGTAATGGCGGCAACGGCGGTGGTGACAACGATGCCTCAATCTCGCTGGCGGCAACGGATGATACGTTTGTTTCCAGCACCCGGTCGGGGTCCAGTTTCAACGGCGCCAGCGATGGCCTGTTGGCAGATGGCAGCGATTCCACCTATGGCGAAACCATGTCGCTGATCAGGTTCGATCTGAGCGATCTTTCTGAATGTGCTATTTCCTCCGCCAGCCTTGAAATCAATGTAACCAATGCCTCTGGCGGCAACTATGCCATTTACACCGCTTCCGCGGGTTGGCAGGAAAACTCTGCAACCTGGAATTCAGTGGGTGGCAGTGCTATTCAGGGCGCCTTTGTAACGGTTTTCTCACCTTCCTCAAGCGGCACCATGCGCGTGGATCTGTCGCAGAGCGCGATCGTGTCAGACTGGCGGGCAAACGGTAATACTGGCTTGGTCATTGCCTCCAACGGCACCAGTGATGGCCTGGACATCAGCTCAAAAGAAACGGGCGTGGCACCTGTTTTGAGGGTGGCCTACGATAGCTCTGCGGACTGCGGTGATGGTTCGACTGGCGGCGCAGATGGTGGAACAGGCGGGGATACCGGCGGCAGTGGCAGCGGCGGCGATACGCCTACCTCGACCAATAGCCTTGAGAGCGGTCGGCTGTCCAGCAACGAATATCTGAGATCTGCCAATGGCGATTACCGTTTTTATCTCCAGGGCGACGGCAATCTCGTTCTGCGCGACTGGAATACCCGAGACTCCCTTTGGTCTTCCGGAACCAGCCGCGACGGCGGCAGCCGTCTGGTGGTGCAGTCGGACGGAAATCTGGTGCTGTATACGGAGTCGGGCAACCCGGTCTGGTCCAGCGATACCAATGGTACCGATGCCTCGCGGCTGGTGTTGAATAATGATGGCTCCCTTGCCCTTTACAGTGATAGCGGCGCAGTGGTCTGGTCCGTCAATGGCAACGGTCAAACCGGCGGCAGTGGCAGTGATGCGGGTGACGATACCGGCAGCGACAGCGGCGGCGATACCGGTGGCAGCAGCAATGGCACGGTCACCCATGTAAATTCCATTGCTGATTATGATGGTGATGGCGATGTTGTGATTGACGTTCCGTCCAACACGCGTGAAGGCGACCTGATGATGCTGTTCCTGAGTCGCACCGATGACGTACTACCGATTCGCTGGAACGGCTGGACTGCGGGTGCCTCCTGCTACAAGACCACCAACGGCCAGAATGAATGCCATGTGATTCGCGACTGTGTTGATCAGCAGGGGGATTACTGTCGGCAGTTCGACGGCGGTAACGGCCACGATCTGGCGACTGTCGTGTTTTATCGTACCGCCAGCGCCAATGAGCCAAGCAACTATCGCTTCAACATGAATGGTGATAAGGCAGGTTGGGCGATCTTGAGCACTGTGCGCGGCGCGGATAACGGCAACCCGATTCGCGACGTCAATCAAGAGTCAGATGATGGTAATGCCGACAGTCTTTTCCCGTCGGTCTATGGCGAAGCGGGCGACATGCTGATGCTGTCCCAGGCCTTCGACGATACCACCGATCGCGATGACTTCCGGGCTCCGGATAATATGGAGCTGTTCCGCTGGATCGCGGGCTCCGACGAGGCTGGCTATGTTTTCGGTGCAACCCTGAGCAGCAACGGAGAGACCGGCTCGCGCAAAACGCGCGGTCCGGGCGGCCCCGGTGCCAAGGATGCGCTGATTTCACTGACGGTCAGGGCGGGTGAGGCCACTTCAGATGGTGATACCGGTGGCGATGGTGGTACAGACGGGGGGGCTGACGACGATAGCGGTTCCGATACCGGTACCGGCAGTGATGGCGGCGACAGTGGCGACACGGGCACCGGCCCCGGCGATGGCTGGGCATATTGCGCCGATGAAAACGGAGTTTGTGCTTTCAGTGGCGCCCGTGAAGTAGCCTATGGCGCCGAGGGCGTCTTTGCCCAGCAGGTCTTCACAGGCGGGGTTAATTGTTCCAATGGCGTGTTCGGCGATCCCATTCCCGGCGTTCGCAAGAGTTGTTGGTATCAGAACAGCACGACCGGTGGCGACACGGGCGGCGACACTGGTGGTACCACAGAAGTCGATGAAGTCAGCCGTGCCGATGGCACTCTGGTCGGCGGCGCTGGTGCTTCCCAGCCGGGTTACGCCTTGTATGTATTCGATAACGATCAAGGCGCCACCGGCAGTACCTGTGCGGGTGACTGTGCGGATATGTGGCCGCCGCTGCTGGTTGCAGACTCCGGCGCTTCGGGTGTTTCCAGTCTGGGTACCATTACCCGACCGGACGGTTCTTTGCAGGCCACCTACAATGGCCAGCCGTTGTACTTCTTTGCACAAGACGGCATGCCTGGCGAAACCAGCGGTGATGGTGCCAATAACGTCTGGTGGCTGGCCGAGGGCAGCAGTCGTGATTCCGGTGACGATACGGGCGGTGATAACGGCGGCGACTCTGCGGGCTCAGGCGGCGATACGCCTACCTCAATCAACAGTTTACGTAACGGGAGTATGAATCAGGGCGAGCGTTTATCCTCGTCCAATGGAGCATTCCGCCTCACGCTTCAAGGCGACGGTAATCTGGTCTTACGTAACAGCTCTGGAGATGCGCTTTGGTCCAGCGGCACCAGTGGTGACAGTGCAACCCGCTTGAGCATGCAAAGCGATGGTAACCTGGTGTTGTATACATCGAATGGCACACCGGTCTGGGCTTCTGATACCAATAGCACGGGTGCGGATCGATTGGTGCTGAACAACGATGGTTCTCTGGCCCTCTATGCCAATGGCAACCCTGTATGGGCGGTCAACGGTGACGGCATGACTGGCGATGGTGGTGGTGATAGCGGTAGCGGCGGGGACGTCGGTGATTCCGCAGCCGGCCAGACCGTTTTCTCCAGCCCGGGTGCGGCTTTGTATTCGCTCAACGACAGTGCGCAGCGCGTGTTCCCGCAGTACATCAATACCAACTTCAATGGTAACGGCCACACCCAGAGCTGGGATGGGCGCATCATTGTGGTGACCCGTTCCCAGGGCTGGTTTGCCGCGCCGATGCGGCCGGAGCGGATTACACGCAATGGCGATGGCAGCCCGAATTTCCGTGACGGCTTCTTTGGCAACACCATGCTGCTGGAGGCGAACGACGACGCCCCTGATATGCAGCACAACTGGATTGCCATGGTGCCGGACAACGCGGTGACCACTGAAAATCCTTATCCATCGGACGCCAACGGTAATTATCGCCTCAACGGCACCTATGCCACGTACAAGGCGATCATGTACCACACCTCCAAACGCAACGGTGACAACGATCAGGTCGGCATCCAACGAGCGGAGTTCATCATCCGCGATGCAAACACGCCCAACGCCCAGCTGGTCAGCTCCGATTTTACCAGCGATTTCCAACGACTGAGTCGCAGGAACGGGCAGGATGTGCGCTGTATTGAAATGACCGTCACCATTGATGGCCGACTATTGGTTTGCCAGGGGCATCCGGACAACAACGGCCGCATCGATAACCTGGTTTACAGCTGGAACCCGACACCCAACAGCCTCACCGGCTGGACCGTGCCCCGTTCACTGGCCGATATGTACTATGTGGATCGCAATAGCGATGTTGCGGGCGTTCCTTTCCGGGTCCGGTTCCCCATTGCCGAATTCCCGATTCGGGATGCAACTGGCACCGCTTATCGTCAGGGCGATCTGATCAAGGGTGCTTATCCCTGGATCAGTCGCGATGGTTCTGAGGTGTTCTACCAGGCATCCCGTGAAGGTGTCAGTGCCCGTCGCACGGCAACCAGTGTTATCGGGCGCTGGACCGGAGGCGCGATCCGTCACATCGACGGCCCCATCAACCGGGACCGGTCTGCCACCAGCAAACTTTTCCTGTCTTCCCCGGGTGCGTTCACCACCATGTGGGAACCCTACAAGGATGTGGAAGATCTGAAGATTCCCTATTCGGTCAGAGGTCCGTCCTATCCCATCATCGGTTCCAATACCCGGGACTACAGTGAAGTCGATTTCGACGACTACCTCGATGGCAATTACGTAATGGCGCTGGGTATGAACGAGCAGATTGATCGCGCCGGTGGTTATCAGACCAATCGCACACCGGACACGTCTGGCAATTTCAACAACGCTACACTGCAGGGCGGGGCGGCCTTCCCCCAGGAGTTCAACGGCAACGACCGGCTTGAGGGTCGCTTCGGACAGGGTATCTACTTCCCGGCGGGAAGCTACCTGTCGGTCGCCAAGAGTGCCGGCTGGGCCTCACTGCAGGGCGGCGTTACCGTTGACTTCTTTGTGCGCAGGATCAATAACGGTGGTGGTGATGTCCGTCTATTTGACTTGAGCAATGGTCTTCGCATCTACCTGAATAACGGCTCGACCCTGACTGCCGTGATGCAGGATGAGTCTGGTGACAGTCAGACTCTCAGCGGCGGCAATGTCGGCAGTGCCTGGACGCATGTCGCTTTCCGGTTTGATCCGGCCACGGGTGAGATGGCGCTGTTCATGAATGGCCAGCAAACAGCAGCGCGCACGGTCAACGGCTTCGGAAGTCTGCGGGTCAGCGGCCAGTTGCGCATTGGCCCGGTGAATTCCAATGCGCTGGTGATGCTGGATGAGGTGCACGTATCCAATGTGGCGCGGGAAGACTATGAAATTGGCCACAACGCCTATGCGGATACTCATCAGGAGCCTGGTGCGGCATTGGCAAACACCATTCCAGAGCATTTGAGCTCTCTGCGAGACCAGGCTTTCGGTGTGGATCAGTTCAGCTTTGCCGCAGCGGAGCTGGGCGAGTCGCTGTTCAATGATGAGATCCTCTCCCGGGAGCGCACCACTTCCTGTGCCGCTTGTCATGATCCGGCGAGAACGTTCACGGATGGATTGGCCATCGCGCAAGGCAACGAGCCCACCGACGAGGGTGAGCGCAATACGCCCATGCTCCAGAACCGCCTGTTCTCCAGCTTCCAGGGTTGGGGCGGGCTCAGCGCGACACTGGATAGCCAGGCGCTGGATCCGATTCAGGCGGCCCATGAAATGAACCTGCCCGTTGAACAGGCGCTTCAGCGCCTGCGTACGGAAGGCAACTATGCGACACGCTTTGAACAGGCCTTTGGCGAACAGCCCAATGCCCAGAATCTGCCCCGTGCACTGGCCAGCTTCCAGGCCATTCAGTTTTCCGCCAGGACACGGGTCGACGAATATCTGGACGGCAACAAGGGCGTTCTGAGTGCGTCCGAGCGCCGGGGACTCAACCTGTTCCGGGGCGAAGCCCGCTGCAGTGGCTGTCACTCGGGTGATAACTACACCGATGAGAGCTTCCGCAACAATGGCCTGGCGCAGAATGGTGACGTCGGTCGGGCGCGTCAGACGGCCCGTGATCGGGACGACCGATTGTTCAAAGTGCCTTCACTGCGGTCTGTGGCTCATACGGCGCCCTATATGCACGATGGCAGCATTGCCACCCTGCGCGGAGTAGTCGAGCGTTACAACGAAGGTGCTGAAGGTGTAGCCGGAGTGGATACTGACATCCGGCCCCTGGAGTTGAGCAATCAGCAACTGGATGATCTGGTTGCCTTTATGAACGCTCTGTCAGGCGATGGTGCTACGGACTCCGGCAGCGGCACGGATCCGGATGGTGGCACCGGAGGTGACTCTGGTGGTGATACAGGAGGCGATGCAGGTGGTGATAGTAGTGATACTGGCAACGACGATGCCAGCGATCCGGCCACCGCTGACAACACCCTTGGGCTGGATCGTCTGAATGCCAACGAGTTTCTGACCTCGGCCAATGGCGACTATCGCCTGTTCATGCAGGGTGACGGGAACCTGGTTCTCCGGGACTGGCGTACGATGGAGTCGCTGTGGTCCACCGGTACCAATGGCTCCGGTGCCGACCGTCTGAGCATGCAAAGCGATGGAAATCTGGTGCTTTACAATGCCGGTGGTGACCCCGTTTGGGCCACCAGTGCCGGCGGCACCGCTGCTAACAGGCTGACGCTGAACAATAACGGGTCAGTCGGGCTTTATGGCGACTCCGGTTTGGTTCTGACCCTTTATGATGATGGGGTGAGTTTTTCCGGCACGCTACCGGATGATGGCGGAACCGCTTCAGGGGATGACTCGGGAAGCGGTGATTCCGGAGGTGACGATATCGGAGGTGACGATAATGGCGGCAGCAACGATAACGATATTGGTGGCGCCGGTTGGACACTGTGTGCCGACGAGAATGGCTTCTGTGACTTCAGCGGTACTCGAGTCGTGGCCTATGGTGCAGAAGAGCAGTTTGCGCAACAGACGTTTACGGATGGCGTGCAGTGCTCGAATAGCGTATTTGGCGACCCCACACCCGGTGTGCGTAAGAGTTGCTGGTACCAGGGCGATTCAACGGACTCAACGGATCCCGCGCCGGAACCGGTCAATGTCGCTAGTGGTAAAATCGCCTCCCAGTCCAGCACCGGCTGGGGTGGTGATCCTGCCCGCGCCCTGGATGGCAATAGCAGCGGTCAATGGGGCGACGGCTCCGTGACTCACACCAACGCTGAAGCATCGCCATGGTGGCAAGTCGATCTGGGTAGCGCACACGATCTGGAGCGGGTAACCCTGTGGAATCGCACGGACTGCTGTAGCAACCGCTTGTCGAATTTCCATGTGGACTATCTTGATCAGTCCGGGCAAGTGATTGCGACGCAAGATTATCCGGGTACTGCCGGTCAAACCACCGAGATAGAGCTGTCAGCCTCAGGCGTGCATGCTGTGCGAGTGCGGCTCTACAGTGGCAATGTTCTGTCACTTGCCGAAGTTGAGTTGTGGGGGAATCCAGTCAATGGCACTGTCACCCCAACCACTGGCTCGACCGGCACCTTGGCCACGCCCGGCGCAGCGCCTGTTATCGCGGATCAGGTGACGGTCTCCCAGCCGAACTCAGCAACCTGGCACGCGGTAGCCTTCGATCAGGCGTTTGGTCGGGTGCCCACCGTGGTGATGGGACCGCCCAGCTACAATGGTGCTCAACCCACCGCTGTGCGTGTCCGCAACGTGACCCGATCAGGCTTTGAATTCAAGATCGACGAATGGGATTATCTGGATGGTGGACACATAACCGAGACCCTTGCCTATCTTGCCGTCACGCCCGGTGTGCATGACTGGAATGGCATGCGCGTGGAAGCCGGACAGGTAGATGGGGTCGCGGATGGCTGGTCGTCGGTCAATTATTCGGGAGCCTTCGCCGGCGCGCCGGTCGTATTGAGTCAGCAGGTTTCGGATAATGGTGCCCAAACCACGACAACGCGCCTGCGCAACAGCACTGCCAGCGGGTTTCAGCTGAGAGTTCAGGCAGAGGAAGCTAACGGAAGCTCCCCTCAGGAACAAGTCCACTATATTGCTATTTCGGCTGGGGACAGCAGTCTTGCAGAGAGTGGCGCTCCTGTCAGTGCGGGCTTTACCGGAAATTTTGTGACCCATGACTGGCACGGCCAGAACTTTGGCAGAAACTTCAGCGCACCGTTGGTCTTTGCCGACATGCAAACCTTTGATGGCCCTGACCCAGCGGCATTGCGGTATACCAATGTGTCGGCCAGCAGTGTTGATCTGAAAGTGGAGGAAGAGCAGTCTCGAGACGAGGAAGTGCGCCATACCACCGAAAATGTGGGCTGGGTCGTCTTCGGACAGTAGTCTCCTGCACACAACGCTCTTGCGGTAGGTGGGTGCCTTGCTGAATATGAAACGCCTGAAAACAGTCCTGGTTTTGGTGGCTACATTAGCTGCCATGCAGACGCATGCGGACCTATCCAAAGGCAAGCGCTGCCTGGACGCCGGTCGACTGGACTGTGCAATCGAGCATTTTCGGGCGGCAGCGGATCGGCAGGATATTACAGGCCAGTTTCTGTTAGGCGAGATCTATCTCGATACGCAAGGGCAAAGCCGTGATTATGAGCAGGCGCGCCGGCTTTTTTCCGCAGCAGCGGAGCAGGGTTACGCGCCGGCTCAGTATAAGCTGGGTGTCGTGTACCAAAAGGGACTGGGTTTGCCAGTTGATAGCCCGCGTGCTGTGGAATGGCTCGAGCGCGCCGCCGAGCAGGGCGAGGTGAACGCACGTTTCACCCTGGGTCAGATCTATCAGGCCGGTGAGGGTGTCCCCAAGAACTATCCACTCGCAGCAAAATTTTTTCGCCTGGCCGCCGAGCAAGGCCATGCCGCCGCCCAGCATGCCCTGGGGCAGATGTATGAAAAAGGCCAGGGAGTAGAGCAGGATATCTACGAGGCCATCCGCTGGTTTCGGATGTCGGCAAACCTTAATAATCCTTATGCCCAGCACTTTATCGGATTGATGCACAAAATCGGTATGGGCTTTAAAAAAAATGACGCCAAAGCGGCCGAGTGGTTTCAACGCGCCGCTGACCAGAATGACCCTGCGGCTCAGTTTGAGCTTGGCATGATGTATCAGCAGGGGCAGGGCGTGTCGCAGAGTTATGCCCGCGCTTTCCAGTTGTTAGACTCGGCTGCCAACAAGGGGCATGGGACCGCCATGTATCATCTGGGCCTGATGTATGAACAGGGCGAGGGTTTGCAGCGGAATCCTGCTTTGGCCGCTGAACTGTATCGCAAAGCGGCTCGGCTGGGTCATGTGGGGGCGCAGTGTCTGCTTGGCCTGATGTATTGGGAGGGTGAGGGTGTACAGCGGGATCGCACGCAAGCTGTGCACTGGTTAACCCAGGCCGCTGAGCAGGACTATATCTTTGCGCAAAATACCCTGGGAGCCTTGTATGAGGTGGGTGAAGGTGTCAACCAGGACTATGTCCAGGCTTTGCGCTGGTATAGTGCCGCCGCTGAGTCCGGAGATGCGGACTCACAGCATGCGCTGGGTCGGCTGTACGAGTTGGGGCGAGGCGTTGAAAAGAACTATCCCCAGGCCGCAAAGTGGTTCAAGGCTGCAGCCGGTCAGGGCCATAGTGAGGCCCAGTTCGAGCTGGCCAGGCTCTATGAATCCGGGAAAGGTGTCGATCGCGACATAGTAGAAGCGACCCGGTGGCATAGGATGGCCGCTAAAGCTGGATATTCTTATTCACAATATTTTGTGGGCTTGATGTATCAGCTCGGACAGGGCGTACCCAGGGATATGATCAAAGCCATTGAGCTGTTTCGCTCTGCCGCCGAAGCAGGTGAGGCTGATGCTCAGCTGGCTTTGGCACGCCTGTATGCGGACGCAAGCACTTCGTTTTACCAGCCCGAAGAATCACTCAGTTGGTATCAAAAAGCGGCCGCAGCAGGCAGTGTGATTGCCATGCAGAAGTTGGCGCAGAGCCTGACGTCCGGTGATGGCATTCAGAAGGATATTGCGGCGGCCATGGAGTGGTATAAACGCGCAGCGAAAAAGGGCAATGCCTCCGCCCGATACCAACTGGGTCTGTTATATTTGACTGAGCCGCAGAAAGATACAGCGCAAGCCCTTGCGCTGTTCCGGCAGGCTGCAGAGCAAGGCCATGTGAAAGCCCAGTATGAGGCCGGTAAGATGCACGCTGTGGCGCTCGAGCAGAGCAAACGTGAAGCCCGAAAATGGCTGGTTCAGGCTTGTGAAAGAGGCTTTCAGGCGGGTTGTGACAGTTTGCAAAAAGTCTCTGGTGACGCCATTCCCTGAAAATTCACGAATTATGCGCAATCTCGCCGCTCATCCCAAGCCTGCCGAAAGCTCCCTTCGACAGGCTCAGGGGCACGGTATCAGAGTTGCATGGCCTTCCCATGCGTCCCTTTAGCCGCTTTTCAGTCCGAAGCGGTAGGCTAATCGGGACCGAGTCGAGCCAACCGTACCAGGTTATAGCTCAGAGCCGAGGCCCAGACAAACGCCTTGAAGCCATCGTGACCTTTCCACTTCGCTTTCGTGGCTCCGAAGGCCCTTTTCAACTCCGAGATATTGCCTTCGATTCCGGCTCGGAAATGACGTAATGCGTTAAAGGTTTTCGACTTCACGCCCATGGCGGTGAGCGATACACCAACCGGCTTATGAAACACCACGTGCTTAAGCCCCATCGCACGTCCAGCCACGACGCTCGCTTGGCTGGCGTAGCCGCCGTCGGCAACCACTGAAAGAGACAGCTTGCCCAGAACAGAGCGATGATAGTCCAGAACCGGCAGAAACAGTTCGGGTTACCCTCTTCGATGGTTAACGCGGTGATAAAGCCTTTCACTTCACTGCTCAGGTTGATTTTGTGGCCGTATTGCACATCGCGGAATCCATTGACGATTTCGGGTTAGAATCTGATTTTAACCGCCCGACTCCTCAACAGGCTGTCTCACTGTCGGTCATCTACGCTGGCTCAACAGGTCGTGCTGCCCTTTTCGTGATAAGTCATGAAGCCCCATCGGGAAGCGGTCGAGAGGAGATAACAGGCTATCTGATAGATAAGGGAGCAGATTTGAACTTTATCAATGCTGAAGGCCGTTCCGTTCTGGGAATAGCAAGGGTTCATGGTCATCTTAAAGCATTAGAGCGCATTTGTAGTAAGGAAGACGGTCATATTTCCAGAGCGGTCTACGGAAGATTTTTCGAGAAACTGTCAATGAACCACCTAACACCAGATCAAATAAAAGTCTTGCAGTTGTGTGGAAGCAAAACGCTTTAGAATGGCTTTGGAATTATCGAATCGCTCGGCTTATCTGTAAATCCAGATCGCGAAAGGGCGGGCATCGGTGTTCAAAAATGTGCGGAGCCATGGATGGCGGAGCCCAAGCCGCGCAGGGATGCCTTGAGGCGTTTTTTGAACACCGATGCCCGCCCTTCCGCAGCCCCCGAAACCAGAGGCCAGGCAGCAGAATCCAGCTCCAAATCAAGAGGATAAACCAGTGAGAAAGGCCCTCATCGTAGCTATGTCCCGCAACCGGGTGATAGGCAAGAACAACAATCTGCCCTGGTACCTGCCGGGTGACCTGAAGTACTTCAAGCAGGCCACCATGGGAAAGCCCATCATCATGGGTCGGAAAACCTGGGATTCC
>Ga0307937_1000864_pt1 | contig 17210 bp, 15 predicted proteins | sample OrgLakmetagenom3_FD_201814 | JGI IMG/M metagenome (GOLD analysis project Ga0307937, IMG submission 201814) | Saline water microbial communities from Organic Lake, Antarctica - #3 | ecosystem: Environmental > Aquatic > Non-marine Saline and Alkaline > Saline | place: Antarctica: Organic Lake...
GTTATCTGAGTGTATACCGTCTTGTAAAATAGGGTTTGGCATAACCAGAAGTAATGTGAAAAACTAGCTTTTTAAAAAATGGACAAGCCCGTTAAGCTAGTCAACTCTTCCAAGGCTTTCATGCCTAGGCTAGAATTTCCTTTTTCATTTAATCTTGGACTCCAGACCGCCACTGAATAATGTCTTGGGTGCAAGGCTACAATTCCGCCGCCAACCCCAGATTTGCCTGGAAGTCCTACTCGATAGCTAAATTCTCCAGCTTCATCATAAAATCCACAGGTTTGCATAATTGAGTTAATTCGTTTTACACTTTGTTTATCGAATACTTGTTCATCTGTATCAGCTAGTTTTCCGTCGTTGGTGAAAATTTTAAAGGATGTTGCCAACTGTCTGCAAGTCATACTTAATGCACATTGATAAAAGTAAAAATCCAATACCTCTTCAGGATTGTTGTGAATGTTCCCTAAAGACTTCATATAGTATATCAAAGCAATGTTTCTGGAACCTGTTGCTATTTCAGATTCAGCTACACTTTGGTCGTACTCAATACGTTGGTCATTGCTTATTTTTCTTACAAATTTTAGCAAATCGGCTTTGGGGTTTTCCAACACGCTTAACAGGCAATCTGCTACCACGATTGACCCTGCATTAATAAAAGGATTTCTGGGTATTCCGTTTTCATTTTCCAATTGCGTAAGTGAGTTGTATGGATTTCCCGAAGGTTCAACTCCTACGCGTTTCCATAAATCATCTCCAATAATTTCTTTTGCTAAAGCTAAAGTATATACTTTCGAAATACTTTGAATAGAAAAAGCTTCTTCGCTGTCTCCAAAAGAAAAGTCAGTACCGTCAATACAAGAAAGATGAAGCCCGAATTTTTCTGGATTCACTTTTTTTAATTCAGGAATATAGTCAGCTACTTTTCCCGTTTTAGGAAAAGTGTTGATTTTTTGTTCTAGTTTTTCAATAATACTTTGGTAATTCATTTGTGTAGTTTGAGTAAATTGAAGTTGAAACCACTTGTAACTTCTTCAATTGCATTCTTATAAAATAAACGAGCGGTTAAGTTTCCTTTTAAGGTAATAGCATTTTTTTCTAGTTGTAACCAACTCCCTTCTCTTAAACCTAAAACAATTTCATCATTATAGGCCAAAAATTCTTTTATGCGCGTTTCACGAGTTTCTCCCATGTGTATACTATCAGAATTTGTGTCTTGATAATGTGGGTTAATTTGAAATGGAATCACGCCTAATGCATCAAAACTTGGCGGATATACAATGGGCATGTCGTTGGTGGTTTTTATACTCAAACCACAGATATTGCTTCCTGCGCTAGTCCCAAGATATGGCGTGCCATAAGCTAAACTTTTTTGTAGTGTTTTAATTAAATTGTATTTGTAAAGTTCATTTAGCAATACAAATGAATTACCACCGCCTGTAAAAATTCCTTTCGCTTTTTTGATGGCTTCAATGGGTTGGTTAAAGGTGTGAAGACCTACACAGGTTTTGCCTATTTTCTTAAAAGCTTCGTTCGCTTTTTTAGTGTAAGTTTCATGAGTAATACCGCTTGGTCTGGCATAAGGGATGAACAAAACTTCATCTACACCTGCAAATAAGATTTCTAATTCAGGTAACAGATAACCTAAATATACATCCTTGTGTAAAGTTGAAGTACTGGCTAATAAACATTTATAATCTTTAATAGTAGACATTTAAAATCTTTTAATTTATTGTTATTTCATTTTGTAAATTCTGCGAAATTTAATTATATTGTTAGGGTTATTAAACATATTTAACATCATGAAAAATCTTTATCTTATCCTATTTATTTTCCCTTATTTATGTCTTTCGCAAATTACGGACCGAGTATATGTGCAAGGCAAAGTAAACGTGCCTTTGCAAGATGATGCTGCCAACATAGATATCCTTAACAAAACAACCGATAAAGGAACGATTACAAATGAAATTGGTGAATTTCAAATTTTTGCAGCAGTAGGAGATGAATTGACTTTTTCCGGAGTACAATACGAAGATTTTAGTATTATTATAAATACCACCATTTTTGAAAATAAAAAAATGACGGTTATGCTTAGAGATTCTAACAATACATTAGAAGAAGTAGTTGTTAGTCCTTATGATTTGTCTGGTAACATTTTTGTAGATGTTCAAAAAGTAAAAACTATTGATGCAATTGATCTTGATAATGAAACTAAAAAAGCCATCAATACAATGGAAGGCAATTACACAGTTGGCAGCCAAACTACGGAGCAAAAATCGATTGCGAGTGATCAACTCATAGAATATGGTTTAGATGTAGCAAATATTTTTAGAACTATTTTAAAAAGTGTAGAGCAAAGTAAAAATCATGAGCTTCCAAAAAATATAGATGTCACCGTTCGAAAAATGTATGACGATGATTTTTTCAATGAATACTTAGACATAGAGAAGAAAAAGATTAATGAATTTATTTTCTTTTTAGAGGATGAAGGTCTCAATACAGAATTATTGAAAGAAGAAAATCAATTGGATTTTATCCAGTTTTTAATGGATAAATCAGAAAAATTTAAATCGAGATAAAAGCAATTTTACAATTTTAAATTCGTTAAACTGATTGTCATTTTATCAATAATGAAATTTAATTTTTTACTATTTTCTTTTTTAAGTTGCTTTATTTTTCAATTTAATTTGCAAGCCCAAGAGGTTGAAATTAATGGAAGAATAGACGCTTTAAACGAAGAAACTTCATTTGTAAACATCATCAACTTATCCCAAAAGAAGGGAGATATAAGTAATAAAGACGGTAAGTTTTTAATTTCGGTACAACTAAATGACACCTTATTATTTAGTTCTGTTCAGTTTGAAAAGCTTGAACTTGTGGTTACCGAAGAAATGATTCAAAATCAATTTTTAGAAATTTTTTTAGATGAAAAAAACACACTCTTGAAAGAAGTAGTTTTAAATCCTTACGGACTCACTGGAGATTTGGAGAAAGACGCACAGAATATGCCGAGTTATGTTTTTGATTATAAAGCAGCGGGACTAAAGCCACCGAGAAAACCCCTAACCCAAAATGAAAGAAGAATTTATACCGCTACAAGCACTAGTGTAGATTACTTGTTAAATTCAATTAATGGTAGAATTAAAAAACTTCGCCAATTGCAGGAATGGAATAGATTAGATGAATTAAAAGAAGATATTCAAGAACGGATTCCAAAAGAATATTTTTCTTCAGATTTAGGAATTGAAGAAAAGTACGTTGAAGATTTTATCTACTTTTGTTTAGAAAATAATGCGCTACAATATTATGTGCGTAACCATGAAGATTTAGAAATAATTGAATACTTGAGACTTAAAGCCGATGCATATAAAATCATTAAGAATAACGAAACTGCTTCTCATTAGTTGTTTTTGTTTTTTTCAATCTAGTTTTATCTCACATAAATTTTATGTGAGTGTAACCGATATTGAATATGTAGCTGAGCAAAAAAGCCTTCAAATCATCAGTCGTGTTTTTGCAGATGACCTAGAGGATGTGTTGGAAAAAAGATATTCAACTAAAATGATTTTACTTCCAAATGAGGAAACTGAAAATGCAGATGAAATGATTTCTAGGTATTTGAATCAAAAATTAAATTTAGCTATTAAAGGGGAAGCACTTCAAATTCAATATATAGGCAAACGTTTTGAAGATGATAGAGTGTACTTATATGTTGAAATTGAAAATGTGCCTAATTTCACATCTATTTCAGTTGAAAATTTAATTCTTACAGACCTATATGAAGACCAAAAAAACTTGGTTCACGTGAAAAAAAATAAGGAAACTAAAAGCAAAGTTTTAACTAAAGCCAATTCTTCTTATAGTTTTACTTATTAGCAACACTTTAAAGTTAAAAAAATACCTATTTTAGCGATCAAAATTTTATAACTATGAATAACATATTGAAATGTATTTTCGTTTCCAGTTTATTTTTGTTTCCTGTAGGCTTATTAGCTCAAGAGGAGGAAGAAAATGAAAAGCAACAAGGGCATACTAACCAAAATAAGTTTAGACAACTTTATGATGAATTTGCAACGCCAAATTCTTATAGAACTGCTGCCGGAGCTCCTGGTCATGAATATTACCAAAATACAGCAGACTACCAAATGGATATTGTGTTAGATGATAAAACACAAATTCTTACAGGTAAAGCAGAAGTAACTTACACCAATAAATCACCAAATGAATTAGAATATCTTTGGATGCAGTTGGACCAAAATGTTAGAGAAAAAGGAAGTCCAGCTGGTGAAAAAGATGGAGCAGGATTTTCTCCTGTAATGCCTCCAGAAAACTTCACTGAAACCTATATGGGAGAAGAATTTGATGGGGGATTCAAAATTTCTTCACTTACGTATAATGGAAATCCACTACCTCACAAAATCAATTGGACAATGATGCGCATTGATATTCCACAATCGCTAAAACCTGGAGACAGTTTTACTTTTAGTATAGAGTGGAGTTATTTGGTAAACAATCACGTTACCAATCGCGCACGTTCTGGGTATGAGCATTTTCCTGAAGATGGAAACAATGCCTATGTAATTGCTCAGTTTTTTCCAAGAATGGCAGTTTACAATGATGTAGAGGGATGGCAAAATTATCAATTTTGGGGGAATGGTGAATTTGCACTTCCTTTTGGAACCTACGAAGTAAATATTACTGTCCCAGCAGACCACGTAATGGAAGCAACAGGAGAGCTTCAAAATCGCAAGAAAGTATTTTCTAAAAAAATGCTTGAACGTTATGATGAAGCCAAAAAATCTTTTGACAAGCCAGTAGTCATTGTAACCCAAGAAGAAGCAGTAGAAGCAGAAAAAGGTTTTGCTGAAAATACTAAAACTTGGCAATGGAAAGCAGATATGGTGCGAGATTTCGGATTTGCAACTTCTAGAAAGTTTGTTTATGACGCAATGAATGTAAAAGTAGGAGACAAAGATGTCTTAGCCATTTCACTTTATCCTAAGGAAGGAAATCCGCTTTGGGGCGAATGGTCTACTTACGCAGTAGCAAGTACACTAGAGACATATAGTAAATTCACTTTTGAATATCCATACCATAAAGCCATTTCCGTTCATGCAAAAAATCAAGGGATGGAATATCCAATGATTTGTTGGAATTATGGAAGACCAAATCCTGACGGAACTTATTCAGACCGAGTAAAATTTGGTATGATGAGTGTAATTATTCACGAAGTTGGACACAATTACTTCCCAATGATTGTGAATAGTGACGAACGCCAATGGGGTTGGATGGATGAAGGAATAAACACCTTTATGCAATATTTAGCTGAACAAGAATTCGGAAAAAAACACCCAGATGCTATCGGCGATTTAGATGCGTATCCTTCCCGTCGTGGAGAACCTTCTAAAATTGTGAATTACATGAAAGGAAATCAAGATTTTATTTCTCCTATCATGACCAATCCCGAGCAAGTTTATCAATTAGGAAACAATGCCTATGGTAAACCAGCAACTGCATTAAATATTCTTAGAGAGACCGTAATGGGCCCAGAATTATTTGATTATGCTTTTAAAACCTTTGCTCAACGTTGGATGTTTAAACACCCTACTCCAGAAGACTTTTTTAGAACCATGGATGATGCATCTGCTGTAGATTTAGATTGGTATTTTAGAGGCTGGTTTTACACTACAGATTATGTGGATATTGGGGTGAAAGAAGTAAAAGAATTTTTACCAACCAACACACCAACTAAAGCAGGAAAAGAATTGTTAGCTCGTTATGGTATAACCGACCCAGAAACCGATCCAAGAACAGCTGGAGCAGTTTATGTGGTAGAAGTTGGTTCAGAAGAATTTGATGAAACTATGATGGAAAAAAACACTCTTGAAAATGCACCCTTGTTAAACGAATATATCATGGATACGTATTCAGAGGAGGAAAGACTTAAATTAGAAGTTCCTAATTATTTTTATGAAGTCACCTTCAATAAACCAGGTGGTTTGGTAATGCCAATTATAGTTGAGTATGCTTATGAAGATGGAACAACTAAAAAAGTAACTTATCCACCACAAGTATGGCGTAAAAATGATAAAGAAGTAAGTAAAGCAATTACTTCTGATAAGCGAATTGTGAAAATATCTTTAGACCCAGATTTAGAAACTGCGGATGTAGACTTGTCTAACAACTCATGGCCAGCTGAAGAGACAGAATCTGAGTTTGAAGAATTCAAAAAAGAAAATGACTAGTTGATTTTCTCTTATTTTGTATAAATAAAAACCGATCTTTTCTAAAAGGTCGGTTTTTTTATTGGTCTCAAAATCAGTTAAATTATGTGTTTTAGTGCAACTCGCTTTAGCTTCTTAAAAAGCTTATCTTTATTTAGGGTTTGCTGAAAAATTGTTACATCCTTTAAATATATGCAACAAGGCTTATATTTGTGTTATGAAGTGCAAGGAAATATGTAGAAAACCTTAATTAGACTTGCACCTTTAGCTTGATATGTCTTAAGAAAAGCAGTATTTATAACTCCCTAAGGATATTTAAATAAGTATTTACTAAAGGCATAAAATTTAATTTTGAAACTTAGTCCCGTTAGTGACTAAACATTGGTAAAAGAATGAGCTTTTACCTTTTCGTTACTGTGCCTTTAGGCCTGTCTGCCGTAGGTTGATACAGCATATTAGCTAATTTTCTTAAAAGACTTGAAGTCAAAATTAATTTTTTAGAAGTTTTTCAGCAGACCCTATTTACATTATTTCAAATTTCAATATAATTTATTATCTTCAAAAATATAAATCAGCATGAAAAAAATGTACAGCTTTCAGAAAAAAACAATCGGTCTTATTTTTATAGGACTTACAAGTTTTATTTTCTCATCATTTCAAGGTTCACCCCCCAATGACAACTTGTGTAACCCCATTAACATTCCGGAATTTACAACTGTAATAGGTGATTATACCAATGCAAGTGTGGAAGATGATGAGATTACCCCTTCTTGTTTTTTAGTAGATGTGCAGCGTAGCCTGTGGTTCAGTTATGTTTCACCTAGCGCAAGTGATACAGATATTATTGTTACTTCTTTAGACAACTCTGACACTCCTCAAGTTGCAATTTATGAAGCTCCAGAAGATTGTACAGATTTTGATTCTTTAGTTGAAGTTGCTTGTTCGGTTGGAGTAGGACCAGATGGAACTACCATTATTTATGCATCCAATTTTACGATGGAGGAAACATACTATATCCAGGTAGATTATGGAGGTAGTTCTAATGATGGTACTTTTGAAATCTATCTGGAATCCAATTTTTCTACTCAAGGTTTTGATGACTTACAAATCAGTTTATATCCAAACCCAACAAGTGATATACTTTATATTGAAGCAGCAGATAATATTGATGAAGTTTTGATATACAATTTGTTAGGGCAAGAAGTGTACAAAAAGAAACATACTCAAAATGAGGTTGCTATTCCAACAACTAATTTAGATTCGGCTAAGTACTTTGTAAAGCTTCAAATAGGAGGAAAAACCTATGTAGAAGGTTTTATAAAATACTAACCGATTTTTATTATCCGCATAAGGTATATTTATTTTATTGCATTTTTATCGGAAAAAAATAAAGTGAAAACTATATAATAAAAAAAGCCATCTCGGTTGGGAGATGGCTTTATGATTTAAGAAGAGAAGTATATTATTTTTTTTCTTCTTTCTTAGGTGCATTTAATTTAGCAGAAAGTTCATGAGAGATAGAAGACTTATCAAAAGTCATTTTTCCAGAACCTGTTTCAATAATAACAGCATTTAGTTTTTCGCTAAAATCAAATACTTTGCCGTGTAAACCACTTTTGGTAATTACTTTATCACCTTTCTTAAGTGTTTCAGCAAATTGTTTTTCTTGTTTTTGACGTTTCATTTGTGGCCTGATCATAAAAAAATAGACTACAGCAAAAATTAATACAAACGGCAAAAAACTTTGAATAGATTCCATATCGATTTATTGTACTGGAGATCCTGTTGCTGGCTTAGCTTTAGGATTTACAAAAGCTTTAATTCGGATAGCCTCTCTTCCAGACTCAGTATTAGCAGTAATACGTACTTGCTTCATTTGTTGGTTTGGCTTTCCTCTTGTATTAAATTTCACTAGCATTTCTCCTGACTCACCCGCTGCAATTGGTGTGTTTTTTGGGTAGCTAGGAATAGTACAACCACAAGATGCTTTTGCGTCTGTAATGATTAAGGGAGCATCTCCGTTGTTAGTAAATGTGAAAACATGCTCTACAACATCACCTTCTTCTACCTTACCAAAATCATGCTCTTTTTCTTCAAAATCCATTGTTGGAAATTCAGCTTGTTGAGCATCACGTTCAGTAGCTTCTGCTACTTTTTCTTCATTAACTTTTTTTGCCGCTTCTTCTTGGCAAGATGTAAATGTAAAGGTTGCTATGGCAATACCAATTAACAATAACTTTTTCATAAGTTCTATTTTTTAAATTTAGTTACAAAAGTAAGAATATTTTCAGTACTACATAAGTCCTCGGCCTATTTTATTAATTTTCCCTGTTTCATTGTATTCTTTTGCCAATTTATCTAAGACTCCATTGATAAAAATACTGCTTCTTGGGGTAGAATATTCTTTTGCCAATTCTAGGTATTCATTAATGGTCACCTTTATGGGTATACTAGGGAATTTGACAAATTCACACAAGCCCATGGTAATTAAAACACGGTCTAATTCAGCATACCGATCTTGATCCCAACCTGGTGTTTTGCTTACCATATCTGTAATGTATTCTTTTTCGTTCAGCATGGTTTTTTGGAACAATTCTTTTCCAAACTGTTCATCATCGAAATTTTTGAACAAACTCGGTATCTTCAAATCGGTATCTGTAGCTTTTATTTTTTGAAGAAACTTAACAAGACTTGTATTTACAATAGGCAAATCATCTATCCAAGTCAATTTTTGATCTTCATAATAATCATAAAGTCGTTCAGTAGGAGCAAGTATTTTTTTATAAAATTGAATAAGAAATTCTTTATCTTCTTTAAAGCTGTTCCCGCTGGTTTGGATGTATTCTTGGTATAAATCAGATTTGATTAACTGCTCCCATATAATACTTGGGTACTCATCATCAAAATGCCAATTTCTTAATTTTCTTTTTTCCAATTCATTTTCAAGTGAAGTAGAATCTTTCAACTTAGCAATTACTTCATTGCTTAGAAACTTCAAATTTGGATTGCGTTCTTCTGCTGTAGCCAAATGTTTTTTTTGCGCGATGGCAAGGTATTTTTCAGCTTTGTTTTGTATTTCAATTAAAAGTTGAAGGTTCAGAAGAAAAAGACCGTACATGTCTTCCATGCTCTTCTTTAAAAACTTCTCTTCTTGTGTTAATTGTTCACTTTTACTTTGCTTTAACGCATAAATAGATTGCATTACTTTAGCGCGTATATGTCTTCTAGTTAACATGTATAGAACCTAAATTTAGCCTGCAAAATTAGCATTTTAAACAAGACGCCCGCTTGAATTCTTTATTTTTATTGGCTTTATTTTTAACTTCAAACCAATTCCTAAAAAAAAACAAAAAATAGGTATGTTCTGTAATACTTATTAGTAAAAAATGGATGCCTCTAACACACGAATGAAAGTTTAGTAAATTAGTGGAACCTAAATTTGAACTAAGGGATTCGTTTAAAAACCAAGCATCCCTAATAATTAAAGACATTTAAGACTCAATAGAATGTTGATAGTATTAAAAACGTAATGATTTTAACCTTCGTATAGCTTAAATAATGAATCATTATATTTTGAAAAAGAGCATAAAAGGCAAGTATTATATAATGATGATTTCAAAATCCTTTAAGTTTACTTTAAAACTTTAGACTATTTTAATAAAATTACATTCTAATGATTTTATTTTTATATTTTTAGGGAAGTTTAAATTAATATTTCAATTCAATCCAAATAAATATATGAATGTACTTTTTTTTACACGAGAATTTCCGCCTTATGTATATGGTGGGGCAGGTGTTCATGTTGAATACCTAGCCAACGAATTGTCTAAACTCTTATCTCTGGAAGTTCGTTGTTTTGGCGACCAAGATGAGCAAAAAGATAATCTTAGGGTAAAAGGATTTGAATTTGATGGTTTAGATTTTAGCAGTGCTCCTAAAAATTTACAGTCTGTTTTTAAAACATTACAAGCCTGTATCAATATGAATGCAGAACCAACGCAGGTAGATTTGGTGCATTGCCATACGTGGTATGCTCAATTTGCAGGAATTATAGCCAAACTCTGTTATGGTATACCTTTGGTAATTACCACCCATTCTTTAGAACCCATGCGTCCTTGGAAACGGGAGCAGTTGGGAAGAGGTTACGATATGTCTTCCTGGGTAGAAAAAACGGCCATTGAAATGGCCGATGCAGTAATTGCTGTTTCTGAAGGCACCAAACAAGAAGTGCTCGATAATTTTGATGTTGACCCAGAAAAAGTAAAAGTCATTTATAATGGCATAGATCTTAAACAATATGTTCCGGTTAAGGAAACGGACGTTTTGGATCACTATAATATAGATTCAACAAAACCTTATGTTTTATTTGTAGGGAGAATAACCCGGCAAAAAGGAATTATTCATCTTGTGAATGCCATACAATATATCCATGAAGATACACAAGTAATAGTTTGTGCGGGTGCTCCAGATACACCAGAAATTGCTGCTGAAATGAAGCACAGCATCAATGAAGTAATGGAAGAACGCAAAAATGTAGTTTGGATAGAAGAAATGTTAAGCAAGGATAAAGTTATCCAATTGTACACCCATGCTGCTGTTTTTTGTTGCCCTTCTATTTATGAACCATTCGGAATTATCAATATTGAAGCTATGGCTTGTGAAACTGCTGTAGTTGCCAGTGCCGTTGGTGGAATTAAAGAGGTAGTCATTCAGAATGAAACAGGATTGCTTATTCCACTAGAACAACAAAAAGTAGCTCCTTTTGAACCAGTTGACCCTACGCAATTTTCAAAAGACTTGGCAGCGGGAATCAACACCTTAATTGCAGACGAGCCACTGCGCAGAAAAATGGCATTAAACGGTAGAAAAAGAGTAGAAGAATCCTTTGATTGGGTTGCTATTGCTGCCGAAGTAAAATCACTTTATAAAAATTTAATTCAATAATTATGTATAATAACAAAGTATTAAATATTATTTTAGGGGGCGGTCAAGGCTCCAGATTATATCCATTAACAGAGCAACGTTCCAAGCCGGCAGTTCCCATTGCTGGAAAATATAGATTGGTAGATATTCCAATTTCCAATTGCATTAATTGTGGTTTAAAACGAATGTATGTGCTTACCCAATTTAATTCTGCCTCGCTAAACAGACACATCAAAAATACCTATCATTTTAGTTTTTTCAGTGAAGCTTTTGTAGATATTCTTGCAGCAGAACAAACCATGAATAGCGATAAATGGTTTCAAGGAACAGCAGATGCCGTAAGACAAAGCATGCACCATTTCTTAAATCATGATTTTGAATATATATTGATATTGTCTGGAGATCAACTCTACCAAATGGATTTCAACGAGATGATTGAAAAACACATTGAATCTAAAGCACAAATTTCCATTGCTACACAACCTGTTACAGCAAAAGAAGCACCTTCTTTTGGAATTTTGAAATCCAATTCAGATCAAGAAATTACTTCATTTATAGAAAAACCTGCAATGGATCAACTTGAAGGTTGGAATTCTGAAGTAAATCAATCCATGAAAGATAAGGGGAGAGAATACTTGGCGTCTATGGGGATTTACATCTTCAATCGCGATGTGTTAATCGATTTGATGAACAATCCAGATACTGTTGATTTCGGAAAAGAAATCATCCCTAGTTCCATCCATACGCACAAGATAATTAGCTATCAGTATCCAGGATATTGGACAGACATTGGTAATATTGATTCTTTTTTTGAAGCCAATTTAAGCCTAACAGATGACATGCCGGAATTTAATTTATACGACAAAGAAATGCGTATTTACACCAGGGCTAGAATGTTACCAACTTCTAAGATATCTGGAACTTCACTTAAAAAGACCGTAATTTCTGAAGGCTGTATTATTCATGCTGAAAAAATTGAACATTCCGTAATAGGAATTCGTTCTAGAATTGGAAAAGCTTCAGTGGTTACCAATACCTATATGATGGGATCAGATAGATATGAAACACTAGAAGATGTGGAAAATAAACACATTGATATCTTTATGGGAATTGGTGAAAACTGTATCATCAACAATGCTATAATCGATAAAAATTGCCGTATTGGCGATAACGTTGAAATTAATGGAGGCAAACATTTAGAAGACCAAGAATCTGATATGTTTATTGTAAAAGATGGTATTGTAGTCATTAAAAAAGGAGCTACCATTCCAAAAGGCTTTAAATTATAATGTTTAATAAATACAGAGAGTGTTTTGTTTTTAGGTTTGAAAACTCAGATGTATTATTATTGATGAACACTAGTTTTGCCCAGTTGAGGTCTCGAAAAGTATGAGGAATTCTTTTACAAAAAGAGTTTTCAAGTGTTTTATATTCAATACCTAAAGGCATTACTTGCAACGTGAGACGTTTTTTTACGCATATTTCGCACCTATTGGATTTAGTATTATGAGAAAACTACAATGTAAGAGGTAGATTTTATTCTAAAATTGAATTCATTTTATGGTAAAAAAATCTTAGCTATACTAATCTAGTTATGATTTTGTCCTGTTAGGTATAAAATATTGGAAAAGATGAACTGCATCTATAAAAAAAGCTCCGTTAGTTTCTTCAAATCTATTTACCATGCTCAGTAAAATACAATAAATATGTCCTTATCATACAAACTTATACATTTTAATTTTTGTAGAATATTTTAAAAAATACTACTAAAAATGAGAATTTAGAAACTTAGGATAATGAAATAGGTATCTTTTTAACAAATTGGTAAATATTTATTAACCGAAAACGTTATAGTCGTGTGTTCGATTAGGATATAAACTAGTTTTACAATATTTTTGAAGTATGAACAAAATACAAAAAATTGCTGTTTTAACTTCTGGAGGTGATTCTCCGGGTATGAATGCAGCTATTAGGTCCGTTGTTAGAGCAAGTGTTTATCATGGTCTACAATGTTTTGGAGTATATAGAGGATACCAAGGTCTTATTGATAATTCTTTTGTTGAACTGAATGCGCGTTCTGTAAAAAACACCATAAACAGAGGCGGAACTTTTCTGAAATCTGCTCGCTCTATGGATTTCAAACAAAAAGAAGGCAGAGAAAAAGCTTACCAAAACTTAAAAGCCAACGATATTGATGCATTGGTAGTCATTGGTGGAGATGGAACGTTTACAGGAGCTCGCATTTTTGGAGAGGAATTTAATTTTCCTGTTGTTGGTGTTCCTGGAACTATTGATAATGATATCAACGGAACAGATTACACCATTGGTTACGATACTGCATTAAATACGGTAGTAGAAGCTATCGATAAAATTAGAGATACCGCATCATCACATGATAGGTTATTTCTAGTAGAAGTAATGGGGCGTGATGCAGGAGATATTGCATTAAATAGCGGTATTGGTGCAGGAGCAGAAGAAATCCTTATTCCTGAAGAAAATATGGGTACAGACCGCCTTTTAGAATCATTAAAAAGAAGCCGTAATTCTGGAAAAACATCTAGTATTATTGTAGTTTCAGAAGGTGACCAAATAGGAAAAAACATTACTAAGTTAGCCGACTTTATTCAGGTTAATTTACCAGAATATGAAGTGAAAGTTACGGTTTTAGGACACATTCAACGAGGCGGTTCGCCAAGTTGCTTCGACCGAGTTTTAGCCAGTAGGCTTGGAGTTGGAGCGGTGGATGCGCTAATGGAAGGAAAAAGCCATATTATGATAGGAGTGAACCATAAAGAAGTGGTTCAAGTTCCTTTTGATATAGCAATCAACGGCAAAAAGAAAATAGACGAAAAATTAATACGTGTTGCGGACATTATGTCCATATAATAATTATTTTAAAATTTTAAACTATGAAAACTAAATTAGGAATTAATGGCTTTGGTCGAATTGGAAGACTAGCCTTTAGAATAGCCTTAGAAAATGAAAATACAGAGGTGGTTGCCATCAACGACCTCTTAGAAGTAGATCATCTAGCATACCTATTAAAATATGATTCAGTTCACGGAAGATTTAAAGGCACAGTTGAAGTAAAAGATGGGCATCTAGTTGTGAACGGAGATACCATCCGTATTACTGCAGAAAGAAATCCAGCAGATTTAAAATGGGATGCCGTTGGTGCAGAAATAATTTTAGATTGTACTGGAATCTTTAAAGAAAAAGATAGTGCATCTGCACATTTAAAAGCAGGAGCTAAAAAAGTAGTTATTTCTGCTCCATCCAAAACAGCGCCTATGTTTGTCATGGGAGTAAACGAAAAAGATGCCACAGCAGAAGATACCATAGTTTCAAATGCTTCTTGTACTACCAACTGTTTAGCACCAATCACTAAAGTTATCAATGATAATTTTGGAATTATTGAAGGCTTAATGACAACCATTCATGCAGCAACATCAACTCAATTTACTGTTGATTCTCCTTCTGCTAAAAACTACAGATTAGGAAGAAGTGCACTCAACAACATCATACCAGCTAGTACTGGAGCTGCTGTAGCTGTAGGTAAAGTAATAAAAGAAGTAGACGGAAAATTAACAGGTATGGCATTCCGTGTTCCAACTGCTAACGTTTCAGTAGTAGATTTAACGGTTAGAACAGAAAAATCAGCTAGTTACGAAGAAGTAAAAGCCGCTATGAAAGCAGCTTCAGAAGGATCAATGAAAGGTGTATTGGCTTATTATGATGATGAAGTTGTTTCCCAAGATTTTGTATCAGAAACAGCAACTTCAAATTTTGATGCTAATGCTGGAATTGCTTTAAATGATAATTTCTTTAAGTTAATATCTTGGTATGATAACGAATACGGTTATTCAAGCAAACTTGTAGATTTGGCTGTACACATTTCAAAATTGTAGTACAAAATAGCTCACAAAGCTTATTTCTATTTCAGAAATAAGCTTTTTTATTTAACTAAAACAAATTTTCATGATAATCATAGCAGATGGTGGTTCAACAAAATGCGATTGGATTCTTTTAAGTGATACCGGCGAAGTAGTAATGAAAACCCGTACTAAAGGTTTAAACCCAGCAGTTTTTAAACCTCATGTGCTCAAAGAAAGAATCGAAGCTAGCGAAGATTTAAAAGCTCATATTGACCAAATTACTCGAGTTGATTTTTTTGGAGCTGGATGTGGGACACCAACACCAAAACAAAACTTAAAGAATATACTACAAGAGTTTTTTGTTTCTTCTGAAGTAATTGTGGAAGAAGACATGATGGCTGCTGCTTATGCAGCAACTACCAAACCAGGCATTGTTTGCATTCTCGGTACAGGTTCTAATTCTTGTTATTTCGACGGAAAAAAAGTACACATGGAAGTAGAATCCTTAGGTTATGTACTTATGGATGAAGCGAGTGGGAACTATTTCGGAAAAAGATTAATCCGCGATTATTACTACAAATTCATGGGAGAAGACATGAGTCGTGAGTTTTCAAAACGATATGATTTAAGTGCAGACAACATAAAGCACAACGTATACAAAGAAGAAAATCCCAACACCTATCTAGCCTCTTTTGCAGAGTTTATTTTTACAGCAGAAGAGCGAAATGGTTACTTCTACAAACTTATTTATGAAGGAATGGAGAAGTTTATAGAGCGACGCGTAATGTGTTATAAAGAAGCACAAAGCGTTCCAATTCACTTTATTGGTTCTATTGCTTTCTTTTCTGAAGATATTATTCGCGATGTGGCCAAACGCTATCATTTAGAAATTGGCAATGTTATACAAAGACCAATTGATGGTTTGATAGAGCATTATCGGAAAAATGTAATTCCAGAATTAACAAACAAATAATTTTACTGAATGGCTTTAGCGTCTTTGAATCCAACTGAATTAGCTGCTTGGAAAAAATTACAGTCTATTTTTCAGCAAGAAAAAGAAACTTCAATTATAGATCATTTTAAAAATGAAGTAAATCGAACAGCAGATTTCAGCATTCATTTTGAAGAGTTTTTAGTTGATTTTTCCAAACACAGAATTTCAAAAAAAACATTGTCAACTTTAGTAGATTTAGCCGAAGAAGCTGGACTAAAGAAAGCCATTGAACAGTATTTTGATGGAACTCCTATCAATGCAACAGAGGAACGAGCTGTGTTGCATACCGCACTAAGAAATTTCGACAAAGATTCTTCAGTAAGAGTTGAGGGAGAAAAAGTATATGATACCGTAATGCAAGCTCTTCAACAAATAGAAGCATTTTCGAACTCAGTAAATAATGGAGACTGGAAAGGATATTCTGGCAAACCCATTACAGATGTTGTAAACATTGGTATTGGCGGTTCAGATTTAGGACCCAATATGGTCGTTGAAGCCTTAAGTTATTACCATACACATATCAAAACCCACTTTGTTTCAAACGTAGATGGTGACCACGTAATGGAAAGCATCAAACATTTAAACCCAGAGTCCACCCTATGTTTAATTGTATCCAAATCTTTTACAACCCAAGAAACCTTAAATAATGCCAACACCATTAGAAGTTGGTTTTTAGATCATACTACACAAGATCAAATTGAAAAGCATTTTGCAGCAGTATCTGCCAATGTAGATAAGGCAAATGAATTTGGCATAGCATCTGACAATATCTTCCCCATGTGGGATTGGGTTGGTGGTCGATTTTCATTGTGGAGTTCCGCAGGACTATCCATAGCTTGTGCTGTTGGTTTTGATCATTTTAAAGCATTATTGGAAGGTGCAGAAGCAATGGATAATCATTTTAAAACTGCTTCCTTTGAAGAAAATATCCCCGTGATTATAGCCTTAATTGGTATTTGGTATGCAGATTTTTATGATGCTGAAAGTGAAGCCATTATTCCGTATACACAATACTTACAAAAATTTGCTTCGTATTTGCAACAAGCTAGCATGGAAAGCAATGGTAAAGGTACAGATCGATCTGGAAATGCGGTTAATTATCAGACAGGCTCAGTAGTTTGGGGAGAACCTGGGACCAATTCACAACACGCATTTTTTCAATTGATGCATCAGGGAACAAAACTTATTCCATCAGAT
>Ga0307937_1000891_pt1 | contig 16848 bp, 14 predicted proteins | sample OrgLakmetagenom3_FD_201814 | JGI IMG/M metagenome (GOLD analysis project Ga0307937, IMG submission 201814) | Saline water microbial communities from Organic Lake, Antarctica - #3 | ecosystem: Environmental > Aquatic > Non-marine Saline and Alkaline > Saline | place: Antarctica: Organic Lake...
TCTTACTTAATCTTTTAAAGTGGCACAAAACGAACCGTTTTTAATGGCACAATTTGAACCGAAATGACTGGCACCATCAGACCGAAATGACTGGCACAAAACGAACCGTTTTATCCACGTTGCATAATTGGTTTAATTGGTCCAGCTTTAATTTGAACTAAATCAATATCTTCTGAATACCTGGCTGCAGGATTCAAATATAATTTATGTAAAGCTGTACCACCTCTAAAAGCTAGATTTTCTCTGAGAAAATCATCTGAGAATATCTCTACTAAAGCACGGCTAATTACTAAATCTTGTTCAACTTGATAAAATTGTTTCCATGGAGCATGGTCTTGCCATTTTGCTATGTGTGGTTTAGGAATCATAAATCACTTTCCAGTTTAATGTTTATTACTACTTTCCAAAAATTGTCAACAGCTCCAGGCTTTTGTCCTGTTTTTGGACTAAGTAATATAGGAAAGAAATTAGATTTTTTTAGGTGTTTCTTTATTTGATTGCTTAATTTTTGGTCTGCATTTACTTCTTCAAGCAAAAAGCCAAAACGTTGTAAGGTACTTTTGTTCGGATACCAAGTCAATAATTCATCAATGTCATTTTGGGAAATTTCTTCTACTAACTCTTCCAAAATGGCCAACATTCTGTTTATTCCGCCTAGCTTAGTTTGATGATGAATTAAATCTACAGCAGTTAAAGCAGGACTAGAAATATTAAAGACACCAGCATCTGATTTTCTAACTAAAATATTTTTATTCGACCATTTTGAAGTTGTGAAAAAACGAATATCCAGCGTGTTATTCTTTATGTCATTCAATTTTGGTCTTTCTGTTATTATATATTCTCGCTGCGCTTGTTGGTGAATTGCTCCATAAAATTTAGCGGCAGAATAAAAACTTAAATAATAATTGCGATTGAGGTATTTGAAAAGTTTTTCAATGTAAAGTTGAATAGGAACCTGTCCTTGTTTAGAATACCTAGGAGGAATAATTAAATAAAATCCTTTTCTAAGATTTACGATTGAATTCTTCGCTACTAATCTTGATAGCTCTCTTTTTATAGAAACATCACTTTTATCAATTACAGATTGTAATTCATTTACTGAAAACGAGTACTCTTCAACTGATAAACATCTTATTATGTAGTCTGCTACTGTCAACTTTAGTAATTTTTCGAGAAAGATACCTATTTAAGGTACTAATCTCGAATTAGTACTAACATATTTTCTATTTTATTTTTCCCGATAAAGTGACGGTTAAAATCAAAGCCTAATCCCAAAGCCCTGGCGGAGATGAATAGCTTGCTGAAATTTTACCGATGTAACTTCTAAATGTCATCCAGATTTTGCAATCTAGACTTCTTTATAAGTAAGTCGGTATTACCAGCAAGGCTAAAACATACTCTACTTTTAAAGTTAAATTGGTTGAACTTGCACAGTATTTATGAATCCCACAGCGACCAACGGAATGCTCGTGGAATTTATAAAAATACGCAGCAAAGAAAAGAAGCAACTAGAAAACGCAGACAGAAAAGGCTCCCAAATAAAAGTTTGTCAATTCTATAAACCTAGCTAAAACCTTAAACGAATAATCTTCAAACTTGTCAAAATAAGCACATCCAGACATGCTTATATTTACATAAATGTCATTTTAAGGAGGGAAATGATGAAAAAACCACTTAATATTACATTCTGCATTTCCACTTGCTCACCTGAAAATCACTTTCAAAATAAATTAATAACTCGCCTAAAAAGTCATCTAAGAAACCCGATTAACCTAAAACCTCCCACGAATAATCTCCAAACTCCTCTCAACAGTCTTTATCGAATCATCAGAAACACCAGATAAACCGGCATACTTTCTCCAACCTTCAATAATGTCTTTTATCTCATCTATAATTTCTTCTGCTTTGTTAATTGAAAAAACATCTGCCAATTCCAGTAATTCTTTCTTTCCTGGATCTACATAGTTTTTAGCGCATGCTGTACTGTGATATCCTTGGGAAGAGGAGGAGAATGTCAAATCATAAGCTGGTGCAAGTGACCACACTCCATCGACATCCATTAGGAACGCAAAGTTTTTAGAATGATCATCGCGGTTATGTGCAAGAACGTTGAAGACTGCTCGTCGAAACATTTGCTCAGCAGCTTGGGCGTTTTTAGTTAACTTCTTTGTCTGGAAAATTAAATTTCCATAATCCATGGTGCTGTACTCATAATCATCATGAAGAAGTCCGGCAGCTGATATCATGTGAAGCTTATCATTACCAATCCGGTCAAATCTTTTGGTTCCAAAATAACTATTGCCCTCGTCACTATTAAAAACTCTACTCTCAGCCATTTCAATTCCTGATGCTAAAGCCATTTTATAATACGCTAACTCTATAGTGGCAATATCTTTTGAATCTTCATTTGCTGCAAATTTGATAATCCAGTGTTCATAATCTTCTGGAAGATTCTCGATACCACTGATGATTGAGTCTGTTTTCGGATTATATCCAGCATAAATTTTTGGTCGTGCTCCTCCGGGACTACCTCCTTTTCCGAATAGTTCATCGATAACTAAACTACTTTCACCTCTGAGCACTTCGGAAATATTTTTATTCAATAAATCAAGATTAATTTCTAATGCCTCATTTTCTTCATCTAAACTGGGTCTGTATTGAAGTGCTCCCAAACTATTCTTTCCTGCAAATGTCAAATAATCCAAAGTATTGAGTGATTCAATGGCAATTTGATCAGCACTCAGCCGTTTTTTGATGAGCAAATTTCCCCAAGCATCTGGCAAAGAATCGGCGAATACGCCAAAGAGTCCATTGAAAGGTTTTTGTTGCGTAGATTGAGGAGTTTTATCAAATTTTAATTGATTGGGTGAGAGGTTTTTTCCTGTCTTTAAATAAGCATCATTGTATTTGAACACTGTTTTTCGCCCATTCAAAACGAGCTGACCTACAAGTTCTTCCTGTTCAGAAAAATGTATAAAAACATCAAGTTTAGTTGTTGCCATAATTATTAATCAAATAATTTCTTCATTCGTTCCAACTCATCTGGAAGCAATATGGTTTCAAATTCTTCCAAACGATTGAGTACTTCACAGATTTTCAGCAATGATTCCAGAGAGATAATACCAGTCGTTTCGAATTTCCGAACACTCGCATAAGCCACTCCTGACCTTTCCGACAATTCCTTTTGCGTCATTTTTTGCTCTTTTCTTAATGCAGCAGTGTTTTTTGACAAAAGAATCATTACTTCTTTCGGTGTATTTTGATCTCCGTATTCTCCCATTTCTTTCTATAATCTTGAATACGAAGATAGGTAATATAGATTAATAAACGCTATCATGATAGCTAATTATGTTCTTAAAACCTTTTATCGCTACTATAATAGCTTTTAAGAACATAATTAACAGATGCTAATTTTAGTAATTTTCCTAGAAAAACACTTATCTAGTTTCTGATCTCGAATTATTATAAAGCTAGTTGGAATTCAAATTGCCAAAACCATCCAAACATCACAAGCAAAATGTCCAGAATCTCCCAAGGGCTCAGCAACTCTTTCAAAACCAATTTTCTCATATAAAACAATCGCTTCTTTTAAACTAGGAAATGATTCGAGATACAAATGTGTGTATCCTTGCTCCTTGGCATAAGCGATACTTTTGTCCATGAGTTGTTTCCCGATTCCTTTTCCGCGGTATTCACTTTGGAGATAAATCTTCACCAATTCAGCATAACCATCAGGTAGATTTTTGGTTGGATAAATTCCACATCCTCCGATTATTTTCTCTTCTAGTTCGGCGATAAAATAACCGCTTTTAGGAGCTGCAGAAAATGTCTGATAAAGTTCATCTGTTGTTGGATCTGTATATACCGTTCCTGGTTTTGCTTCATCATATTCTTCCAAAGCAGTACGAATAATTTTCGCAATGAATGGATTGTCTTTGGGTTGGATTGAACGAATGGTAATGTTGTTTTTCATTATTGGATGTTTGGAGCTGTAAAAGTAGTTATTTCGGAGAGGTTTCACATGGAGTAATAGTTTTTAACCGCAAAGAAAAAAGGAGGTTACGCGAAGTATCGCTGAGAAGAAGAATTGCACAAACTAAGGAAGAATATAATCTTATTTTCTTTAAATCTGTGAAAATCCGCGTTCCATCATGCCTATCGCGCATCACAACAATTCGTAATTCGTAATTGATTATTCGTAATTGATTACGTTTTCTTATTTTAGCACAAAAAAGAATATGAATTACGAAAATATAACGACAGAACAAAAGGAGCGCGTTCATTACATTACAGTGAATCGTCCGAAGCAAATGAATGCCTTAAACAAAGCGACAATCCAGGAATTGCACGAAGCTTTTAAAGCGGCAAATGAAGATGAAGGAACACGTGCAATTATCTTGACAGGAAGTGGTGAAAAAGCTTTCGTTGCAGGAGCTGATATTAAGGAGTTTGCTGATTTTGGTACTTCTGATGGTAAAGCTTTAGCTGCTCAAGGTCAAAAGAAATTGTTTGATTTTATTGAGCAATTATCTAAGCCAGTTATTGCAGCAGTTAATGGATTCGCACTTGGTGGTGGATTAGAGTTAGCGATGGCTTCGCACATTCGTGTGGCTTCCGATAACGCAAAACTAGGTTTACCAGAAGTTTCTTTGGGAGTAATTCCAGGTTACGGTGGAACACAGCGTTTGGCGCAATTGGTTGGTCGTGGAAAGGCAATGGAAATGATTTCTACTGCGGGAATGATTTCTGCAGAAGATGCTCAAAAATGGGGATTGGTCAATCATGTTGTTGTACAAGAAGAGTTGATGGCTTTGGCTGAGAAAATTGCAAGTAAGATTTGTAATAATTCCGGAAACGCTATTAAATCTGCAATGAAAGCTGTGAATGCGAATTATTCAGATGGTGTTGATGGATTTGCTGTTGAGGTGAATGAGTTTGGGAATTGCTTTGGAACGGAGGAGTTTGTTGAAGGAACAACAGCTTTTGTGGAAAAAAGAAAACCGAATTTCAAATAGTTTTTGTTTATAAAGCCAATATCCGTCAATAGGACGGACAGATCCATGTTACACTTAATTTTGAAAGCAGTTCCATCGGCAAGCTCAGAACACCGCATTTACTAGAGTCAATTCCTTGGATTTCAAAATTAAGCGTGTCTTGTTTTCGAACTTTATAATTCAAAAATACTATTCCTGAATCAATTAGAAAGTTTTAAAAATTAAAAAAGGAGTAGAAAAATAATATTGCAACGCAATATTATTTTTCTACTCCTTTTTTACCTTACACCACCCAAATCATGTCATCCCGACAGAGTGCAACGACGAGGGATCTCTTCTTTTTTGTTGACTCTAATGCTAAACATCTACAATGTGCTTTCTTTAAAAAGCAATTAACACCTAAAACTGCTTATCTAATAAAGCAATCCAAACATCCACAGCGGAATTATATTTCCAAAACCTACTTCTATGTTGTCTTTTGCAATGAAAGCATTTTTTACTCCAGCGATTTGTTTTTTAGTTTTGTTCTTTCCTACTACTTCAAAAGTGAATTTTTGGTCTATTAAGAAATCTCCTTTTGGAGCTAGATTTACCATGTGATTGCAAGACAATTGATTTACAAAAAATGTTTCTCTAATATTTCCAATGTTCGCATTTTCACTTGCTAAAACATAGATCAAATTTGTATTATTTAATAGCAATTTCTCTGGTTTTGTTAATGCTCCAATTCCTGATGAATCTTTGTATAATTCTTGAATAACCCCAACTTTATCCAATGTTTTTATGGATTCAACTAATGAATTTCTTGATAAACCAATGCGCTCGCTTAGCTTAGAAATATTTGGTGTAAACGGAACACTCGTGGCAATAGCTTTGAGTAACTTCTTAAACTTTACAATTGTTTCATAGCGCAAGTTCTCAACTGCCATAACATCTACTTCAATCATTAAGTTGATTGTTTTCATGACTTTATGGTAATAGCTTTGCTGGTTTTCTTTGTAATAAGGGTAAGCTCCAAACTTTAAGTATTTTTCAAATAAAGGCAAAGGTTGAAACTGTTGGAGAATATCTCCCGATATTTCAGAATGGTTTTTAATTAAATCATCCAGTGTATGAACAGGGATTTTTATTCCAGTTTCGAGGAATAAAAATTCTCTAAAAGACAATTCATGCAAGTTGTAACTCACCATTCGGCGACTTAAATCTGATTCTGATTTGTATAATTCTAAAACAGAAGAAGAAGTTAAAACCACATTTAAGCGAGGTAAATTATCATAAATCAACTTGATTTCTCTTGACCAATTAGGATATTTATAAACCTCATCCAATAGTAAATGTGTTCCTCCATAGTTGTCAAACTCTTTGGCCATTTCGTAAAGATTGTTTTCATAAAAGTAAACATGATCCATACTCACATATAGCCTGCTTGATTTAGGAAAATTGAATTTTGCGAATTGTAATGAAAGCGTCGTTTTACCAACTCCTCGAACGCCTTTAATAGCGATAAGTCTATTGGACAAATCGACCTTGTCAAATAAATAACGCTTGTAATTTACTTGAAACAATGTCAATCTCGATTGAAATTCTAAGAGTAATTCTTCCATTTTGCTTTATTAACTAAGCACTTTCAAGAATAAAGTGTTAAATTAACAAAGCAGACTAGAATAAATGACAAGTTTTGTCCGCAGATAATAGTGATTCTTCTGAAATGAGCATTGCTTATAAATTAACTTTAATATCAATTTTTAGTATTGAGATTTGTTAAATGTATGAACAAAAAACCAAAATAATTATGGATATTTTAGTACAAACTTAATAGCTGGTTCGGATCACCTCCCCCTTTTGGAGGGGGATAAAGGGGGAGGACAGAGTTATGTTACATTACAAAATGTATCTTACAATACAAAATAACCAACCATTACAAAAAACACAAAACAATTCCCATAAAATCCTCTTTTCAAAGAATCCATTTAACTTAGCGGTCATATTATAATTGAATGATACCGATTATGGGTTTTTCACAATACGAAAATAGGGACGGTACTATAATTTAGCCAAATAGTTAAAACTTTACATTATAAGATTTTTATGGGTAGCCCATTAAAGAAATTAGTAGGACAAACAGCGGTTTACGGCTTATCGAGCATCGTGGGGCGTTTGTTGAATTATTTGCTTGTTCCTTTATATGTGACGGTTTTTGTGAAGACTTCAGATTATGGAGTTATTTCTGAACTCTATGCTTGGATTGCTTTCTTAATGGTTTTATTGACGTTTGGAATGGAAACCGCTTTTTTCAAGTTTTTATCCGACAACCCGGAGAATAAAGACAAGATTTTCAGGAATTCTATGTTGAGCATAGTTGCGATTAACGCTCTATTTCTTTTGATGGTCATTCTTTTCAATGGAACCATTGCAGACAAACTACTTTTTCCTGACAATCCTGAATATATTATACTTCTTGGAATTATTGTAGTCATTGATGCTACTTCTGCACTTCCACTCGCAAAATTACGTGCCGAAGAAAATGCCAAAAAATTTGTTACCATTCAACTAACGGGAATTGGAATTAACATCGGATTAAATTTAATTTTAATGCTGTTTGTCTTTCAACCTGAATCAGAAAACGCAGCAGTGGGAATTCGCTTCATTCTAATTGCCAACTTGATTGCTTCGCTAATAAAACCTATAATTCTCTACAAAGATTTCCTAAACTTAAAATGGATTTGGGATACAAAATTATTGCGTTCCATGTTAAAGTACAGTTTTCCGTTGGCATTGGCTGGATTTGCATTTATCATCAATGAAACAGTTGACAGGATTTTATTGAAGCACCTCACTTATCAACATTCGATTGGCGAATTGACTAATGAAGCGGCGTTAACTTTTGCAGAATCTCAAGTTGGAATTTACAGTGCAAGCTATAAGCTAGCCATGCTGGTAACGATATTTTTACAAGCTTATCGCTATGCGGCGGAACCTTTTTTCTTTGCACAAGCCAAAAGTAAAGACCGCAATAAAACCTATGTAAAAGTGATGAATTACTTCGTAGGTGCAGTTTTCTTGAGCTTTTTGGGAGTGTCCCTAAATCTAGACATTTTTAAATATTTTATTCCAAACCCTGACTACTGGGAAGGACTAAGAATTGTGCCTATTCTTCTATTGGCGAACGTCTTTTCTGGAATTTACATCAACCAAAGTATTTGGTATAAGCTGAGCGGACAAACTAAATTCGGGGCTTACATCGCCATGGGAGGAGCAGCTTTAACGTTGACATTAAACTTTGTTTTCATTCCAATTTACGGTTACATGGCTTGCGCATGGGCGACTTTCATTGTTTACGGAGCGCAGATGATCGCTTCTTATCTACTTGGCCAAAAACATTATCCAATCCCATACAACTTAAGAAAGTTTGGTTTGTACAGTATCGTTGCTATTCTCATCTATGTTGTATTCACTTGGATAGATTTAGAAGCAGGGATTTTACAATTTGTAGTGCACAATCTGTTTGTACTTCTATATGTTGGAATGATATTTTGGATGGAAAAACCAAAGGCGGTTGCGAAATTCAGTTAATTCAGTTTACCTTCGCACTTTATTTAAAGAAAAATGTTAGCAAAGAGCAGTGTTCCAAATCGTTTAGTATTTATTGATATCGCAAGATCTATTGCGATATTGATGATGTTGGAGGGGCACTTTATTGTGATGGCGCTCACCGAAAATCACAGAGGGAATGATTTGTTTCTTTATGATATTTGGCGATTTACCCGTGGAGTGACAGCACCATTGTTTTTTACTGTCTCAGGATTGGTTTTTACTTATCTTTTGGTGCGTAAAAAAGAACCTTTTTTCAAAAATAAACGCGTTAAAAAAGGATTGAGTCGTGGGATTCAATTAATGCTTTGGGGATACGCCTTACAGTTGAATCTTTATTATTTGTTTAAAGGATTAATAGAAAATGGTTCTTATTCTTTTAGTGGATATTTGTATATTTTCCACGTTTTACAGTGTATCGGAGCATCCTTAATCACTGTTATTTTACTTTACGGATTAAATCGATTAATAAAAGTGGTTCCATTGACCTGGTGGTTTGGAATCTTTGGAACTTTAGGCTTTATCCTGCGACCAACAATCTATGCTTTGGATTTCTCATCAGTTCATCCGATTATAGAAAACATCTTTGTTGTCTCTTCTGATGACCGTCCTTTTAAATCCATTTTCGCCTTATTCCCATGGGTGGGATTTGTTTCTTTTGGTGCAATGATTGGAGCGTATGTAAGCAAAAACCCCGATAAAGTCTACACAAATAAATTTCCGCTGTTTCTTTTCATAGCTGGTTTAATACTCAATTTGTTTTCTGATTACATTTTAGGTTTTATTCAACCTGTATTTCTTAAAATTCCTGGTATAGAACCCTTCTATGGATTGGGTTATTTATTCGCACGATTTGGTCAAGTGATTTGGGTTTTAGCCATCATAATTATCCTTGGAAAACACAAACGCTATTTACGTGTTGTTTATCGCAGAAAGTTAGGCTTCCTAAAAAGCTGGAGTATTCCTATCGCATTTGGAGTCCTTGGTCTTTCATTGATTCTTTATACACTTATTTCAGGAAATGAACATTATCTTTTACCTACATTTTCCGTATATGCTTTAAGTCATTTATTCTTGTTTATTGGGGTGATTATTACCACAGTCAAATTGGTGAATTGGAATTATGATTTATTCCTGAAAATCGGTCAAAACACCTTATCCATCTACATCGTACATGTCATCGTTTTGTACAATGGATTGTTCGGGTTCGGTCTAAGTACTTACATCGATAAAAGTATTTCGCCTTGGTTTTCAATTGTTTGCGCAATAGGATTTATAATGGTTTTTACCTATTTCGTGAAATATATTGAAGTGTTTCAGAGGTACTATAACAAGTTGTTTTTTTGGAAAAAAACAACTTAATTGTTAATGGTTAATTGTCAATGGTTAACGCGATAAGGGTGGGATAATTGATAATTCACAATTGATAATGTGATAGGAGTTGGTTTAATAATTAACGGTTAACTCGGTAAGGATGGAATAATTCACAATTGATAACGCTTTTCTCCAAGACAATACAGAATAAACCACGCTAACAGTTTACCATTAAAAAAACTCTCGAATAGTAATAAAAGCTACATATAACAATGAATTTCGGGAAAAAAAGTTAAATTTGGAAACTGTAAAAAATTGTAATTAACACTATTTGTTTACATCAAGTCTTTAACAATTAACAGAAAAGGAAAAATGAAAGTAAAAATCATTAATCGATCGAAACACGATTTACCAAAATATGAAACAAAAGCTTCTGCTGGTGTTGATTTACGTGCAAATATAGAGGAGCCTTTTACACTTCAATCTTTGGAACGTACAATTATAAAAACAGGATTATACTTAGAAATTCCTGAAAAATATGAAGGGCAAGTGCGACCAAGAAGTGGTTTGGCAATCAAACATGGAATCACTGTTTTAAATAGTCCTGGGACCATCGATGCAGATTACCGTGGAGAGGTTGGCGTTGTCTTAGTTAATCTTTCAAACGAACCTTTTGTTATTGAAGACGGAGACAGAGTTGCTCAACTTGTATTTTCTAAAGTGAAGCAAGCAGAATGGATATTAACTGATGAATTAACAGAAACCGACCGCGGAGAAGGCGGATTTGGAAGCACCGGAAAAAAATAAATATGAAAATTATCGTACCAATGGCGGGAAGAGGTTCTCGCTTGAGACCACACACCTTAACCGTACCAAAACCACTTGTTCCTGTAGGTGGAAAACCAATTGTTCACCGACTTGTAGAAGATATTGCAGGGGTTTGTAGTGAACCAATTGATGAAATTGCATTTGTAATTGGTGATTTTGGTGTTGAAGCAGAAAAAGAATTAATCGCAGTTGCTGAAAGTCTTGGCGCTATAGGAAGCATTCATTATCAAACTGAACCTTTGGGAACAGCACATGCCGTTTTGTGTGCCCAAGAAAAACTAGAAGGGCCTGTTGTAGTTGCTTTTGCTGATACTTTATTTAAAGCTGATTTTAAAATCGATCCAAAAGATGATGGAATTTTGTGGGTAAAGCAAATTGAAGATCCGAGCGCTTTTGGAGTTATAAAAATGAATGAAAAGAATGAAATAATCGATTTCGTTGAAAAACCAGAGACTTTTGTTTCAGACTTGGCAATGATTGGAATCTATTATTTTAAAGAAGGAGCCGACTTAAGAACGGAGTTAAATTACTTGATCGATAATGATATAATTAAAGGTGGAGAATATCAATTGCCTGATGCATTAAGAAGATTGACTGAAAAAGGTAAGATTTTTAAACCTGGAAAAGTGAGCGAATGGTTGGACTGCGGAAACAAAGTCGTTACCGTTAATGCCAATCAACGTGTATTGGAATTTGACAAAGAGAAAAATATTGAATTGGTTGATGCTTCTGCTATAATGAATAATAGTATAGTGATTCCACCATGTTTTATTGGGAAGAATGTTGTTTTGAATAACAGCGTTGTTGGGCCACATGTATCTATCGGAGCAGGTTCAAAAGTAAATGGTAGTGTAATTAAAAACACCATCATTCAAGCGAATACTACGGTAGAAAACGTTAATCTAAAAAATTCAATGATTGGAAATCATGCGAATGTTAGAAAAACGCAACAAAATTTAAGTATTGGAGATTATACCTCAATGGATATTTAATGAGAAAAATAGTCTTCATATTATCTTTAATACTGCTTCCTTTGGCTCCACTTTTCGGACAAAAAGGGAAGGAGGAATCTCTGAAAGAACAAGCGCTAGAAGATATTGAAGCGCTTTCATCTAAAAACTATCCGTACATCGAACAATTTCATCAGGCCGTTCGGGAAAAAATGTCGGGTAATTATAGCGAAGCCAAAAAACTGTTTCAAGCTTGTTTAGCAATAAAACAAGATGATGATGCCGTTTATTATGGCTTAGCAGAAATTGCAAAAGCAGAAAATAATGTCGCGCAAGCTTTAGAAAACTTTCAAAAAGCCTATAACATTGATAAGAAGAACAACGCTTATTTGAAAGAGCTGGCCTACATGCATTTTGAAAGGGCCAATTTCGAGCAAGCAGAAATCTTGTTTAAAGAAATGTGCAAACGCGAACCAAGAAATGCAGACTTTCGTTATGGTTACAGTAGAATTTTAATTTACAATAAAGCTTATCAATTGGCAATTGATGAATTGAATACGCTTCAAAATCAAATAGGAATTGTTCCTGAATTAATGATTATGAAAGCAGATTTGTATTCAGAATTAAAGATGTTCGATAAAACGGAAGAAATGTTACTGCGTTTAAAGAGAGAATATCCAACTGATAAGGAAGTATTAAATAACGTAATTGCATTTTATGAACAACGAGGAGAAAAGGAAAAAGCAGTAAAACTCATCGCAGAATTATACGATAAAAACCCAAATAATGGAATGGCAAAATTTGTTCTTGCTAAGGATTATATTGAGAAAGAAGAGTTTGATAATTTTATTGAAATTGCGCCTAAAATTCTAAAAAATGATCAGGTTAACGTTGAACAAAAGCTATTTATATTTAAGAAGATTAAAGAAATCAAAGCAGAAAAGGACCCAATGGTTCTTGAATCAGCTGAGGTCCTTTACAAGGATTATCCTAAGGACTTTATAATTGCCACTAATTACATTAATCTTCTGATTTTAAACGGTGAAAGAAAAAAAGGATTAGAGATTTCTAGAAAAGCAACTGTAGACAATCCTAATAATTTTAATACTTGGAAAATGGCACTTACAGTTGCGTCTTCTTATTTGGAATATGAAACACTTTATGAAATTGGGAATAACGCTATTGAACTTTTTCCTAATATTCCTATTGTATATTTTGCAGCAGCAGGAGGAGCATTAAACACAGGCCGAACCGATGAGGCTTTGCAACTTTTAGCTTCTGGTAAAATTTATTTACTCGATGACTTAAAAAAAGAAGCTCTTTTTACAATGAGAAAAGGAGAGGTGTTTTTTCAAACCACGCAATACAAAAAAGGAATCGTTGCATTTGAAAAAGCATTGAGCAATAACCCTGAGGAACAAACTATACCTATTGCCTATGCTTTGGCGTTAAGTAAAGCAAATATAGCTGTAGAAGTAGCAAATGAATTGCTTAATAAAATCCCTTCTGAAAATAAAGACAGAGATTTTTATTTGGCAAAGGCCTATTTGGCTTTAAATGCGAATAACTTAGAAGAAGGTATAAACATTTTAGAAACAGGAATCAATAATGAGTATAACAATGCCGAACTTCTTGATTTACTAGGTGATTTCCATTTTAAAAATCAATCTTTAGCAAAAGCAAAAGAAGCATGGCAACTTGCCCTAGCATCTGAATCACAAAATAAAAATTTGACTAAAAAGATTAACGAAGAAAAATTATATGCTCCAAAATATTACTAAATATATCTTCTCGATTGTCCTCTTGTCAACACTTGTTGCATGTGGAAGCAAAAGAAATGCCGATTTAGAAAACAGTGAAAAACTTCCCAAAGTGAAGGGAGAAGTACTCATCAATCGTTTGGATAGTTTATCAAAAAAACGTCCAGATCATTTTTATACAAAATTAAGTTCAAAATATTCTGATAGTAAATACAACGTTTCCTTTAAAACTTCAATTCGTATGAGGGCAGATAGTGCTTTGCACGCATTGATTACTTTCGCGCGTATTCCAATTTACAATACAATGGTTACGCCAGACACTTTAACAATGGTCGATAAGCGCAATAACTGTTACATGAAAGAAGGAATGGATTACCTCAAGACAACTTTTGGTATTGACTTCAAGCACAAAAACATTGAAGAATTAATTTTAGGAATGCCAATCGCTTGGAATAATAATATTGAATATCAGCAAATAAAAGATCCTTACAATTATGTAGTTTCGTCCATTTCGAAACGAAAAATAAGAAGGCTAGATAGTGGTGAAGAAGTGATCATTCGCTATTTTTTAAGTAATGATACGAAGTCACTTAAAAGAATGATTGTCGACAGTCCAAAAGATTCCACAACAATTACAATCAACTATTTCGGACGTGAAATGATAGCAGGTTTCGATATTCCGCTAAAAGGAGACATCAATATAGAAACTCCACGCGAAAAAATTTATGTTGATTTTGAATACAACAAAACAAGTGTGAATGACCCAAGAGTATTATATTTATCAATTCCGAATAAATATGAAAAATGTGAGTAAATTTTTAATCTTTACATTTATACTTATTTTCGCTGCTTCCACTCCACTGTGGTCACAGTCTGGTTCTCAACGTCTAAAAAACGAGCAAAAAGCGCTTGAACAACAAATTTCAACTACTAAAACCTTACTCGAAAAGTCAAAGAAAAACACCCGACTTTCACTCGAAGAAGTAAACCTCATTGAACGTCAAGTTGAATACCGTGAGCAGTTATTGCGTAATATTGACAATCAAATTCGTTCATCAGAATTAAAAATAGAACAGAAAGAAGGAAGAATTCAAGAATTGAATGCTGAAATAGAACGTTTAAAAAAGCAATATGCCGAACTTCTTCTATATGCTTATAAAAAGAGAAATAAATACGGAGATTTAATGTTCATCTTTAGCGCTAAAACTGTTGAGGAAGCATTAAAAAGAAAGCTTTATCTTGAGAAACTGGCAGAAATTCAGCAAAAACAAATGCGTTTGATTCAACAAAATGCTGCTTTATTAAAAGACCAAATCAAGGAACTTGATGCAGAGAAAAAGAAGCAAATTGAGCTTGCGGGTCAAAAGAAAATTGAACGCGCTGAAATCATTAAAACGAAAAAAGCAAAAGAAGAAATTTATAAGCGTTTTAAAGAGCAAGAGGAAGAATTACTGAAGGAATTAAGGAAACAAGAAGAAGATAAAGAGCGTTTGAAACAAGAAATTACTGCTGCTATTCAAGAAGAAATTGCTGCTGAAAGAGCCCGAATCGAGAAATCACGTCGAGCAGAAGAAGCGCGCCGCAAAGCCGAAGAAGCGAAAAGAAATAAGAACACGCCTACAGTTGATGCAAAAGTTCCTGAGAAAGAAGAAATAGCATTTTCATTGACAGCAGAAAGCGCTTTAATTGGAGAAAACTTCGCTTCTAACAAAGGAAAGTTGCCTTGGCCTGTTGAAAAGGGAACAATCACGCAAAACTATGGAAAGAACAGCCACCCAACACTTCCAGGCGTATTTACACAGAATAATGGTGTAGATATTAGCACACCAAAAAACGCAAATGTTTTGGCCATTTTCAAAGGAGAGGTTACGAGTGTAATCAATATTCCGGGAGCAGGAAAAGTAGTCATTATCAAACATGGAGATTACCGAACAGTTTATTCTAATCTTCAGGATGTTTATGTTACCAAAGGAAGCATAGTTAATACAAAAACACCCATTGGATCATTATTACCAAATCCAACAGGAGATATTTCAGTTGCACATTTCGAAGTCCATCAAGTAAAAGGCAATTCAGTGAGTCAATTGAATCCAAATTTGTGGATTGCCAAGTAGAGACGCAATTCATTGCGTCTCTACTTGGCAACCCAACCCAACCCAAAACCCACCATATTATACAACCCCGCATACCATCCCCACAACACCACCAACCACAACACCATCCCCACACCAACCACAACACCATCCCCACAAAAAACCACAACACCATCCCACCTGTCAACAACCCCACCTCCCCAAAAAATTATATTCAGATATAGAAGACATACAAATAATTTGAATGCAACTATCGAATTACACAAAAAAGTTATAGGATTAAAAAGACCTGGTGGGATATAAAATCACTCCAATTATAACAGCATTTTTCTTGGAATTTAGAATTTACAGAATCAATAGAGAATATAAATCATCAACCATATGATGATGATTTAACCCTATTTAGTGTTTGGTCGGAAAGGGTTAATTTTATTTTGGTGTGTTGCACATTCGCTTCTCCAAGTGATCACCCCAAAAAATAGTTATCCTTACAGGACGCATTAGCTTGATATAGTATGTTCAACCCGAGGCGATGCCTTGAGTTAAAATAAACTGCCCTTTCAGGGCGATTACATATGCTAATTTCATTAGTTATAGTGCAATTTCTAATAAGTAGCTAAGCGGGCTGAAAGCCCAGCTTAATTCAGCAGGATGCAGCGCGTTCTGCTGAATAAATAAAGTAACCCTTCGCCCTGTAAGGGCAAATCAACTATTTTTTCAGTCAAAACAATCTAACATGGAACAATAAACAAAAGAATATTTCTTGTTCATCTTTGGCAGCTCTATCCTAAATAACAGAACACTAATAATCTGACACTATATCTTAGCACACCAAAATAAAATTATCCCGTCGGAAAAAGCACAAAATTAAAATTGATTCTTTTGAGTATATTTTACTTTTTTTCTGGTCGGCTGGCGCGGTATTTCGGCAAGCTCACTTCAGCAGGATCAGTGCAATGCTGTGCAAGCTCATAGCCCATCCCGAGAAATCGGGAAAAACCTTAAAAAATTATCATGATTGAATAAATATTTTGGGTTACCAAGATAAGTCGTGATTATTTAAAAAGAGATTCCTCGTCGTTTCACTCCATCCGGAATGACAGGTTTTCGTTGGCTTGGGTGGGGTAAAATTTGCTCAAGCGAAGCTTGAGTAAATTTTACCCCAAAGACTTCCCTAATAACTGTCATTCAGATAGTTGAGAAAATATTAGATTTTAACAACTGAGATTCTGTGTTAGAAAACAAATTTTCCTTTAATTATTTTTTACGTAAATTTGTTTCCATGGCAGCTTAAAGCTAGTCTATTAAGAGGGCAGGA
>Ga0307937_1000899_pt1 | contig 16730 bp, 12 predicted proteins | sample OrgLakmetagenom3_FD_201814 | JGI IMG/M metagenome (GOLD analysis project Ga0307937, IMG submission 201814) | Saline water microbial communities from Organic Lake, Antarctica - #3 | ecosystem: Environmental > Aquatic > Non-marine Saline and Alkaline > Saline | place: Antarctica: Organic Lake...
TGTAAAAATCCATATAATTGATTATCAGTTAATTAAAAATATAAATATTTTTTTTATTTTCAACCCACTATTGATTATCAATGTATTACGATTTTACGGTTTGATGCATATTTTCAAGTTGGGTTAAACATGTCTTCCCATAACGCAACTTCGTACATATCACCCCAAGGTCTTCCCTTATCCAAGAACATTTCTCCTATGGTATTATTTGAAACCAAACCTTCGTCGTAGTTTATCAGCTTAATTCTACTAGCCTGCTTTATTAACTTCGTTGAGCTCGCAAGCTCGGTTCATGAATTTAATTTCATGCAACTACTAGACATCGGACTTTGCAGGAATAGTCTTTTATTTCAAGAAGTTCGTAACGAATTAGATGCGTGAAAGTAAATCAAATAACACTCGATTATGAGAAAGTCAACTTCCTCATAAATAAGGTATAAAACTCTTGGCTATAGATATTTATTAGATAATTGTGTGTTTTGATAAATAATGCAGGCTAGGTGTTTTAAAGGCATTTATTACCTCATCTTTCGTTGCATGTTTTTTTAACTTCACATTCCAATAGTGCAGACTTAAGGTTTGCGGTTCTTGTATCGCGCAAGTAATGCCATCCAAATCAGGATCAACACTTTTGGCAACAGGTTCTTGATCACTTGGAATGTCTCTTTCGGGAACCGTTCTGATAGTAATTCCATCTCCTAAAGATCATTTTTTCGCAATATTACATCGCGCTTCTCAATTAAAGAAGGCAAGTAACTTACTGATCTGGCAAAGGATAATGAGTTACAGCACTAGTTGAAAGTTCCTTTATCAACTTTTAAACTGCCATTAAAATGGCCACATAGTGGCAAACAGCCGCCGCCAGAACAAAGAAATGCCAGACGGCATGGTTGTAGGGATATCTTTTCCAAAGGTAAAAGATAACGCCAAAAAGGTAAAGAACACTTCCTATAAGTATCATTGTCAGTACCGCAGCGGGAATAGCAACAAAGAAAGTACGCCCCCCAACAACCATAATACAACCCATTGCTATATAAGCGAGCGTAGAAATAAGATTCCATTTTTCGGTAAAGAAAATCTTAAAAATAATGCCGACTGCCGTTAGGCTCCAAAGTACAGATAGCAATGTGATGCCAAAAGTATTGTTCATATAAATCAATAGAAATGGAGTATAGGTTCCAGATATCAAGAAGTAAATACTGATGTGGTCAAGAATCTTGAAAACCCGTTTAGCCTCCACATGTTGAAAACCATGGTAGAGTGTGGAAGAAGTAAAAAGTTGTAAAAAAGTAAATCCATAAATTGCCGCGCCGATAATGCCGGGCGTATTATCGCTTTTTATGGCAAAGGCTATCAATATAGGAATCCCTACAATACCAAAAATAATTCCGAAGCCGTGTATAATACTATTTACAAGTTCTTGCTGGATTGGTTTAGGGGGATTCGGGGATTGCATGAGAATAAATTTTGTTTAAGGGGAGTTCTAAAAATTGATTATTAGACAACCCTAAACAAGCACAAACTCCATTTAATGCTTTTTGAGCTTTTCTTTTGCTAAATTATAAATTTATTTTCATAGTTCAACTAATTTTTTTGAGTATTACCGAAACTAACTTATTGATTAAAAGCATTCTATAATTAGCCTCTAATTATTTGCTTATACCTAAACAATTTGTAAGTTAAATTGATTGATTCGATTATTCCTTTTGCTCTCTTAATTCCTACTGATTTCAAACGTAATCCATTCATAATTTGTCCCATAAGTACAAAAGTACGAGCACCAATCATAACTCTTGTTGTGGATTTAATTTTGTTGTTCGCTTTTTGTTCATTCTTTAGTGGATTTGCTCTGTATCCTTTTTCGTGAACTTTGTTTATGAGTTCATATTTATCAATAAATTTGTCCTGTTTTTGTCCCACCCAAAGCCCGATAACCCTGTCATTCCGATAAATCGACTGGCTCAGCACAAGCGAAGTGCAACGACTGAGAAACGCTCCGACCTCTGGCGGAATCCCTTTTAAAAGAATTACGACTTAGCTTGGTAACCCATCTTACCTATATTAAACTGTAACTTTCACTAGGTGGAAACAAAAGTTCAATTCCTTTAGGTTTGATTTTAAACAATGGTCCTTTTTCTGACGCTCCTCCTTTTGAGTTTCTTTTTATCAAATGATCGAGCGTAATAATCCCTTGGTCAATTAGTAAATCAAATTGAGATGTGATTGGCTTCCTTGTGTGTTCAACTAATTTATATTGAAAATGTTCTATATCATTAATCCTTGTACTTTCTGCTTCAACCCAAAATGTTTCTTTATGTTTTTCTCTTAATCTATTATGGAGTTTGTCTAAACTCCAAATGACAAAATCTCCAACTTCAGGCTGATTAGAATTTTCAATTAATTGCTTTATATCACTATCAAGTCTAAGATTCAAACCTTGTGAATTTCTAGTAATTGCAGACACAGTGCAATACAATTTGAAATCTTCTTCACGTTCATATCCAAAATTATCCAGAATTTCTGCCGAGCTTTTGAATTTACTTAGATTCCAGTCTGGAACTTGAGCAAATAGATTTTTTCTGTTTGTTCTGCTATTTCTAAATGATTTAAGCTCAATGCCTTTGTAGTCAGGTTTTTTAGAAGAGTTAATATCTATTCCAAGTGCTGTTTCTAGCGTTCGACCAACAGAAGTGTCAGCATCAACCATTGATGGAATCGGACCAGCACTTGCTATTTTTCTAAGCATTGCTAAAAGCTCAAATGCAACTTCATTTTCAGTAGTATTAATTGAATTGATTAAATCCTGTAAAGGATTTTGAATAGAAGAATTAATTAATTCTTCTATATTTAATTGGGTTAAGTTGAAAATTTGAAAAGCATCATCAAAATATGCAATTGCAATTATATCATTTGGATCAGCAATTTGGGTTAAACTATAAAACCAAATTCTAGGATCTCCACTTTTTGTTATTGGGCGATATAAGGAAGCTTTAGATTTTATAGTTTTGAACCCAGTATGTATAACTGTTGGAATTAGAACTTTATAACCAGGTCCTTGATTCTGCAAATCATAATCATGGATGTTTTTACTTTTTAAAAAACTACGTACCGAGCCTGTAGCATCCATAATGGACTTTTTTAATCCAGTTTCCGTTGGTTCAATTAATGTAAGTGAAACTTGGTTTTTCGTTAAAATTTTTATCTTATTTTGTTCTACATCGTTAAGTTTTCTCACTTTATATGTTTTAAAATTTCATTTGCTACTGCTCTTGCTAGTAGAGGAGGAATAGCATTGCCTACTAAAGTATATTGTGGTACTTCAGTTTTTCTATTATTACCACCTGTTGAACGTTTGCCTTGAAATACAAAAGAATCATCAAATGATTGTAAACGTGCCATTTCTCTAACTGTCAATGCTCTTGGTGAGTTGTAGTGAATGTAATCGTCTGCAATAGTCATTATGGTAGAACTTTGTTCATTAGGTTTTAGAACATTGTAGTTTCGTTTATTTGTTGAAAGTCCCAATTTCACAAGCTCAGGTTGTGCTTTCTTATAGTTACCATTTTTTAGAATTACACCAAGTCTTTCAATTACAGTATCATTTTGATTACTTGTTTTGTGATTGTTAAGTATATCAAAGTATTTCTCTCCATTCTCAAGACCTGCCGTGTTTCTAACATAAAAAGGTTTTGTATGTGGTTTAAAGCGTTCGATTAATCGACCATTCTTAGACCAACTGGCAAATGATTTTCCGTCTTTTAAATTTGGCTTACCATCAATACTTCTTTTTAAAAGTAGATTACTCATTTTTTTGGATGTTCCGTTGTACTGTGATTTAATATCGATAGGTTCGTATCGATGAGCTTCCTGATTATTACCGATAAAATCTAGATCGTACAAAGCTTCAAAAATGGTAACTTTATCTTCTTCTGAAACTGTTGCCGGTATTTCAGAAATATATTTTTGGTCTTTACGACAACCAATGAAAAGTACTCTTTCTCTATTTTGAGGAACACCATAGTTTGATGCGTTAGCAACAAAAGGTTGTTCTATTTTGTAAAGCCTAATGCTTTCAAGAATAGTATCTAATTCTTTTTTTTGTGAATCATTGCAATATGACTTTAGCACCTCAATAGATTCATCAAATGATGTTGTATATATTTTTAGAGCTGTTATAATGTTTTCACAATCTATTTTATGAATAGCAGGGACTTTTAAAGCATTGAAAGATTTTTCTATTTTTGAAATGATATTTTCAGAACCGATCTCCGTTAAAAAGTCTGTAAAAGCATCCGCGAAATTATCACTGTCGATATTGCAAAAGTCTTTTTCTTTAATAATATCACGTTTTAACTTGTCCCATTCTTTTGTTCGTGCTAGAAGATTAAAACCGTGTCGAATTGTATTAATATTTTCATCTGTTTTACTGGTTTTGTAATCTGCTATTTTAGGTGTGATTTTTTTAAATCTGTTTTCTACAAATCTTATAAACTCCTCTCCTCCCGACTCTTTATCTTTTTCAAGAAGTTTCTCTAATTCGACTTTTTTAATAATACTATCAAAAAGGAATGAATTTGTTTCATTCTCTATTTTTTTGATAAATGAAATCAGCAATGGAATTTCTTTTGTATCAATGATCGAGTTGATTTCTTTAATAATTAGCTCCTTTATTTTCCCTCCTTCTTTGGTTAGAATGCCTTTAACATTTTCCATCACAAAGTATTTAGGCTGTAGAACCTTAATGACTTCTAGGTAGTGGGAGAAAAGGTCGTCTTTTTTATCAAATTTCTTACGTTTTCCTGCAAGGCTAAAACTTTGACAAGGTGGCCCACCACAAACTACATCGATTTGTTTACCATCAATTTTCTCTAATAAATTGTCTAAAAAATCAGGTTCAGTAATATCTTGCTTTAGAAACTTTGCATCTAAGCCTAATTGATGATTGTATCGAACAATATGCGTTAATTCACAGTTTTCATTGATATCATTGGCAACGATAAAGTCAAAGTATTTATTGTTCTGTTCAGCTTGTAAAAAACCTTCACTAAATCCTCCTGCACCAGCAAATAAGTCAACAAATGTAAAAGGCTTTCCATAAAGTGCTACTTGTTCCTTAACTATGTTTACATTATTGTTTTCTTTATAGTTTTCAATATGCTCATTTAAAAAACTTTTAACTTCATCTTGAACAAATGTTTTTTTGCTTGAATGATGTAAGAGCTCATCCGCTCTTTTTCTCAAAAAGTCTAAATAATGATTAAGTTCTCGTGTGGTTGAAGTGAGTCCAATTGCTTTTTGATTAGTCTTATCAAAATTATCAGGCTCCACTTTTTGACCTATTGAAAGCTTGACTTGACTTCCATTACAGTTTATTCTTAAATGAATTGGTGCAAATCCTTTTTTGTCAGGTTTGTCCAAATAATAATTTATTGTTGCCATAATATTCACGGACGATTTTACGTACACGGACAAAATTACGGACAATTCTCGTATTTCCTATTTTATTTATAGTTTTTGTCAGGATTAGAAGTGGAAAATGACTAAAATCATTAGGCTAATTTTTAACTAAAACTTATTCATTATACTTTCTCATTTTAGTTCATTTTGGTTATATTTGTGATAATAGTTAGGCAAGGACTTAATTATTAAATAATTACATTATGGATTACAATATAAGTGAACAAAGGAAATTAAATGATCCCTATTTCAAAATAATGGAATTAAGAAGTGATGACCTGCAAAGTAAGTTAAACTCTTGGACTCGTTCAGAACTAATAGAATGGTTATGTTGGAACGATAGTAATGGTGTCTATAAAGATGAAGATTCTTTACGTGAATTTGATAACATTCTAGAGAAAGAAGAAGCTATTGAGATAATTGCAAAACAGATAACTGAAGGATAAAAAGAGTTTTCAGGTTTTAATTTATTAGTTCATTTTTTTACTATACAAATTATAATAATTTATCCGACTATTTTAAATTCAAATTTATCTTGTTTACTGTTTGACTTAAAAAGAATTGATTATTAAACAATCCTAAACAAGCACGAACTCCATTTAATGCTTTTTGAGCTTTTCTTTTGCTAAACTATAAATTTATTTTCATAGTTCAACTAATTTTTTAGAGTATTACCGAAACTAACTTATTGATTAAAAGCATTCTATAATTAGCCTCTAATTATTTGCTTATACCTAAACAATTTGTAAGTTAAATTGATTGATTCGATTATTCCTTTTGCTCTCTTAATGCCTACTGATTTCAAACGTAATCCATTCATAATTTGTCCCATAAGTACAAAAGTACGAGCACCAATCATAACACCAGTTCCTAAAGAAATAGAACCAATTAAAGATAATTTTCTGATTTTTAATATTCTTATTTTTCAGTTTTTCTGAATTAGGATTAAATCTCCCAATGATCTATAGGCGAAAACAAGTGACAAGCAAACAAAAAAAAATGAGCAGTAGCGTTAGACCACAACCAATACCCATCTATTTCCAGTGATTCCTTTCCTTTATTCCTTACCGATTTTTCGTTTCAACAATTGTGCATTAATAGCTACGATTATTGTACTTAAACTCATTAAAACAGCTCCTACTGCTGGGCTCAAAACAAAGCCTGAAGAATAGAATACACCTGCAGCTAATGGAATTGCGACTACGTTGTAACCTGTTGCCCATATTATATTTTGAATCATTTTTTTGTATGTCGCTTTTCCAAATAAAATTAGGTTGGCAATATCTTGAGGGTTACTATTTACCAAAATAATATCAGCTGTTTCTGCTGCTACATCAGTGCCCGAGCCAACCGCTATTCCCACATTTGCTTTTGCTAATGCTGGTGCATCATTTACTCCATCTCCAGTCATGGCTACAAATTCTCCTTCTTTTTGAAGTTTCTCCACTAGTTCAACTTTTTGATGTGGTAAGACTTCTGAGTAATAGCCATCCAAACCAAGCTTTTCACTTACTGCTTTGGCTGTTATTTCGTTGTCGCCCGTTGCCATTATGACTTTAATGTTGTTGTTTTTGAAGATTTTTATGGCTTCGGCAGATTCAGGTCTGATTTCATCAGCAAGCGCAATATAACCAGCTAATTGTCCGTCTATTAATACAAATACAACCGTTTCAGCTGCGTCACTATAAGCATCTTCAGGAATAGCGATGTTTTCGTCTTTTAAAAAGCCTGGACTTACAACTTTTACTTGTTTACCTTCAACATTGGCTTCAACGCCTTTTCCTGTAATCGCGTTGAAGTTTTCAAGGTTTGGAATGTTAATATTGTCTTCTTTTACTTTCTTTACGATTCCAACTGCAATGGGATGTTCTGAACTTTGTTCCAAGACACTAGCCAAACGTAATACTTCATCTTTAGAGAACTCTTCATTTACAGATTGAATACGTGTAACACCAAAATCTCCTTTGGTCAAAGTTCCTGTTTTATCAAATATCAAAGTGGATATTTTACGTGATTCCTCAAAAGCTGTTCTGTTTCGAATCAGCAATCCGTTTTGGGCAGATACTGAAGTAGATATTGCAACTACAAGTGGAATGGCTAAACCAAGTGCGTGTGGACAAGTGATTACCATAACGGTAACCATTCTTTCTAATGCATATACAAATGGAAAACCTAAGATTAACCAAACTGCCAATGTTCCGAAACCAACAGCCAAAGCGATATAGGTTAACCATTTTGCAGCTCTGTCCGAAAGATTTTGCATTTTGGATTTGGTTTTTTGAGCTTCCTCAACCATGGTGATCACCTTGTTGAGGTAACTGTCTTTTCCTGTATGCTCTACTTTTACTTTCAAGCTACCATTACCATTGACAGAACCTCCAATTACTTTTTCATTTTTATCTTTTTTTACTGGTTTTGATTCACCCGTAAGCATGGATTCATTTAAGTAACTTGAACCTTCTACTATAATTCCATCGGCAGGAACCTTTTCTCCAGGTTTCACGAGTATCACATCATCTTTTAATAAATCTTCGAGAGAAATATCTTCAACAGTATCTCCGTTTACTCGGTGAGCTTCGGCGGGCATCATACTCACTAGAAGTTGTAATGCTTTTGATGCACCTAAAACACTTTTCATTTCTATCCAGTGACCAAGAAGCATAATTACTATTAGGGTAGCCAATTCCCAAAAGAAATCCATTCCTTCTAATCCAAATACCGTTGCAGAACTATAGACATAAGCCACAGTAATTGCCATGGCGATAAGGGTCATCATTCCCGGTGCTTTCTTTTTGATTTCTGACCAGAAACCAGTAATAAATGGCCAACCTCCATAAAAATACACAACAGAAGAAAGTACAAATAAGATATATGGGTTTCCAGGAAGTAGAAGTTCATATCCAAGGAAACCTTGAATCATAGGGGAGAAGACCAATATTGGAATGGTCAGTATAAGTGTTATCCAAAACCTCTTTTTAAAGTCTTCAATCATCATTTTGTGATGATCGTGTCCCATTTCTCCATGCCCTGGATTATGCCCTGAATGGTTTTCTTTTTTATGGTTCATCTTTGAATGATCCATTTCTTTGTGTTGTTCGTGATTTTTCATAAGTTTTATATCTCTGGTATTGCTGTCAGGCTTAAAAAAGCCTTATAACTTTTCAATTACATTTTCCAACATTGAAGTTATTTCATTGGCAACGTCGTTCAATTTTTCATTTTCCACAGCCTGCATTGATGCCATTGGATTTACCGCGGCTACCTCAATAACTCCTTCTTCAATTTCCTGTACTATAACATTGCAAGGCAACATCGTTCCAATTTTATCTTCTGCTTGCAAAGCTTTATGTGCATAGGGAGGATTACAAGCTCCAAGTATCCTATACTTTTTAAAGTTTACATCCAGTTTTTTCTTTAAGGTTGCTGTCACATCAATTTCTGTGAGTATACCAAAACCTTCATCTTTCAATCCTTTTGTAACTTTATCGATTACTTCTTCAAAAGTGCCTTTGATTGTTTTATTAAAATAATACTTCATTGTTTTAATTTTTAGTGTTCAACGTTTGTTTTTGATCTTCATATTCTTCTTTGGATATTTCGCCCTTAGCGAACCGATTGTCCAGAATATCCATTGGATTCTCCTTGTTTACGGTATTTTGTATATTTCTTCCTTTGTAGAGAAATACGACCAATACAAGCACAATCGGTATTAGTATTAACCATCACATCATCATCATAATTGTATAGTTTTAATTGTTAATTAATAATCATCATTCAGAGCAAGGAATTTATTATCCTCCACTACCATCTTCTTCATCAGTTTCCGATTTTTATCCATCATCGTCTGCATAACCTTTTTGTCATTTTTTTTATTTAGTTTATCATTTGTTAACTGCTTTTACATAGTTCTTCTGAATCTTCCAAAATATTTTTATGTCTCGTTTTTATAATTTCATTTATAAAATAGGATACTTTTCTATGTTTTTGTTTCATTTTTTTGGGCTTTAAGAAGATTTTTTCTCCTATAAATATGACTGCAATTAGAGCTATCGCTACAATAACAACTAAAATATCTTGATTAGCTTTTACCCATATAAAAGCAGCAAGAACAATTACATCTAAAATTATGGCTGTAACAATGATATATGCATTTGCTTTAATTTCTTTTCTAATGTGTTTTAAAACACCCCAGTGAATAGTGATATCCATTACTAGATAGAGGATTGCTCCTAAAGATGCTATTCTACTTAAATCAAAGAATATAGTTAATATAATGGCAATTACTGCCGTATAAACCAACATGTGTTTTTGTATTCCACCAGGCATTCCAAAATGACTATGTGGTATCAAGTCCATTTTGGTTAGCATTGTAGTCATTCGTGAAACGGCAAAGATACTGGCTATAATTCCTGAAATAGTAGCTACAATTGCAATTCCAACAGTAAAATACAAACCATAATCGCCAAATGCAGGTTTAGCTGCTTCGGCAAGTGAGTAATCTTTTGATTTGATTATTTCGGCAATTGTCAAATTAGAGGACACTGCGAAAGCAACAAGTAAATATATAACTGTGCAGATCAATAATGATATAATAATTGCTCTCCCAACATTTTTATGGGGTTTTACAATTTCATCTCCACTATTTGTAATTGTAGTAAATCCTTTATAAGCTAAGATGGATAAAGCAATCGCTCCTAAATAGCTTGTCCATGTGTAATTTGGTAAAGCATCCGGTATAGCGTTGTTCATAGAAAAACCTGTTGCCCAAAGGCCTGCTAAAGCAAAAACAGCAATACCACCAATTTTAATAATTGCCATTGTTAATGATGATTTCTCAATAAAATTGTTGCCCGAAATATTTACAATAAAGGCTACAATAATGAGCAGAACCCCTAAAAGTGGTACTAATAAACTCCCATCCTCAACATCAAATAATTGAAGTGTGTATGTACCAAAAGTTCTGGCAACTAAGCTTTCATTGATAACCATTGAAAACGCCATCATTAGAGCAGCAGAAGCAGTAATAGCACCCTTTCCGTAGGCTTTTTTTAAATATAATGCTATACCGCCAGCAGAAGGATAAGCATTGGACATCTTTATGTAAGTGTATGCACTAAAACCTGCAATTACTGCACCTATAAGAAAAACAAAAGGAAATAGTTCACCAGATAACTCAGCCACCTGACCAAGCAAAGCAAAAATTCCTGCTCCAATCATTACACCCGTACCTAACGAGACTGCTCCAGTAAGGGTTAAGCTATTCTTTTTGTAATTACTCATATTTAAACTGTTATTTGGTTAGTTTTTAAATAGAAAAACCTATTTTATTTTAATATTTACACTGAAAATTGGAATATCAGAATGATTCACCAGACTTTCAGTAATACTTGGAGAAATCATCTTCATAATTCCTGATTTACCGTGTGTGGTGATGGCAATTACATCTGCATTTATCGATTCAGTAAACTTCTGTATTCCTCGTTCTTCGTCTAAAGCGTTATAAATATTAATGGTGCATGTACCTTTTGGACATTTATCTAAAAAAGTTCGCATATTATTATCTGACTCATCAGTTTCTTTAAAATGGTAAGGTACGTTCACATATAAGAGATGAATTTTTGCTTTCATCAATTCAGCGAATTCAACCACCTTTTGAAATGGACCCTGAACATCCTCTTCGAAAGTAGAGGCAAATACAATGTTTTTAATTTCAAATTTTTCAGGTCTCTTTTTTACGATAAAAACGGGAACGGGAGAATTTCTAACAACTCTCTGAGTATTAGTTCCAATAAATTCTTTAAAACCTTTAGCACCATGTGACCCCATAATTACAAAATCGTGCTTGTGGTGTTCAATATGCATATCTATTTCTTCTCTTCCTTTATCATACACCAAAAAAGTTTGACATACTAAGCCCATTTTTTCAGCTTTTCTTTTTAGTTGAGAGAGTTTACTTTTGGCAAGTCCAATTTCTTCTTTTATTTCAGGATAAAAATCTTCTTTCTCCAAAGGTAGTTTTACCCAATCTACTGGAGTCCTTACTAAATGTAAAAAATGAATTTCTGCGCTTGCTTTTTTCGCAAATTCAAAACCTAATTCCACTGCTTCATGAGCACAGTCAGAAAAGTCAGTGGGTACAAGTATATTTTTCATTGTTTTTAGTTTAAATTGTTATTAATTAACTACTTAATCACCTCCTTCACTTCACCACATTTCAGCATAGCTTTTCCATAATATGGATTCTCAATTTTTGATTCACTACTTATCCAATCAGCTCCTTTATTGTTGTTTGCCATCGGACAGTGCTCTATATAAAGTGTTTGATCCATTGCTCCAACAGTGGTCAACAGCATTATCATTTGCTCAGATATTTTTCTAAACGAAATCCTCAGTTCTCCTATATTTTTTGCATCATGAACTTTCTTTAATTCTTCTTTCAGATTACGATTATGTTTCATCCAAATAGTATGTGCTTCTCCTTTGAATAACTTCATATCGACTTTATTTAAAGCGGATTCCATGGTTTTGGCACTGGAAATGCTCGACTCAAAATCATCGGCTACTAAGTGATTTTTATAGTTTAAATAAGCACCAAAAACAGGCGCTAATTCAGTTTTGGCTTTCTTACTTATTGTAATTTCAGTTTTTATTGGACTTTCAACTTGTGACGAACCTCCATGATTGTGACCTGTATTTGCAGCTCCACCTTCTGGATTCATCATGCTTGGTTTTCCGGCTAATTGTGCGGCAGCATCTATACTAAATGTTCCATTGGTAGCTATTTCTTCGCCGACTTCTAAACCTTCTTTAATTAAATAACTATCCCCCAATGAAGGACCTAATGTTACCATTCTCATCATGAAATCCATCTTGTCTGAGGTTGCATTTTTCACATACACAACAGAACGTTCACCAGTCCACATGACAGCTGATTTTGGGACAATTATTACTTCTTTTTCATTGTCCAAGCGACTTTTTAAAACACCCCGAACAAACATTTCAGGTTTCAATTTTCTCCCTGGGTTTTTGATAATTACTCTTGCAGAAGCAACTCTAGTAACTGAGTTGATTACTGGATCTATAAAAGATATTTCTCCGTTGAATGTTTCAATGGGCAGTGCGCGAACAGTAAACTCAACTTTGTCGCCTTGTTTAACCCAAGGAATATCACTCTCGTAAACATCAAAAAGAATCCATACCGTACTGATGTCTGCAATTTCATAAAGTGATTGTCCTTTTTTGATATAATCTCCGAGATTAATTTTCTTGTTTGTTACTATTCCAGAAACATCTGCTAAAATCGGAAATTGTTCTTGAATTGTGCCATTTGCAAGAATCTGATTGATTTGCTTTTCAGTTAACTTCCAATTGCTCAACTTTTCTTTTGCACCCTTAAACAAAGAAGGTTGAGATTCCTTTATTTTTTGAGCTTCGAATAACTCTTCTTGGGCAGTAATTAGTTCAGGAGAATAGATATGAGCTAAAATTTGACCTTCTTGAATAGATTCACCCGTAAAGTTGACCATTAATCTTTCAATTCGTCCGGGGATATGAGATGATTGTGAAAAAACATTTCGTTCATCCGTTTTAACTTTACCATTCATTCGTACTTCTTTAATTGGCTTTCGTTTTGAAACAATTGAAGTTTGAATATTGGCCAATTGCATGGCAGTAGGGGACATCCGAATTTCCATTGGATCTCCATCCTCGTCAGCATCCGAATTTAAAGGGATTAAATCCATCCCACATATTGGACATTGTCCAGATTCGGTCAATCTAATTTGAGGATGCATTGAACAGGTCCACGTTGTCTCTTCTGTATGGTCTTGCGCTTGTTCTGCATTTGCGCTTTTATCGGATGAACCAAAAATCATCCAACCCAATAGTAAACCAACTACAAGGGTAGACAAAGCGATATATATTGTTTTATTACTTTTCATTTTATTCTGATTTTGCTGTTAAATAATCCAGTTTAGCCAAAGCAATAAAATAGTTTTTTATCGACTTAGCTGCTGCTATTTGGTAGTTTATTAATTCTTGTTGCATGCGCAAGATCTCTACAAAGTCTTCACCTGAGGTGCTGTATTCTTTTTCAAGAAGTTGAATGACGACCAGTGTTTTTTCAATTTGTTTTGTGTAGAGTAATAATTGCTCTTTAGCACGTTCTAATTCATACCAAGTCATTTCATAATTTGATATTAGTGTATTCTCTAAATCATCTCTATAAAATGAAATAGCATCTTGATTTAACTGAGCTTCCCGTTCAGCAGCCTTGTATTTTTTTCTATAAATGGGAAGCGTAACACTTATCATAGGCATGATTGCATTTTTACCGTTGTCGACAATATCCATGTCGGTGCGTTTATCAACAAAAACATAATCTAAACCTATTCCGATACTGGGTAAACCTTCTTTCTTTGCAAGTGCTTCTGAGGTTTGAGCGGATTTGTATTTTAAATCAAGTGATTGCAGCATAGGATTGTTAATCAATAAACTGTCTCTTCTATAATTTAAAGGAATGTCAACTAATTCAATTGAATCGGCTATACTTATCGCATACGTATCTTCTTGATTAAGTAACTTGTTGAAATAAATCGTCAAAGGTTTTATCTTGTCTTCGAGTAATTTTATTTCAGTATCCGTATTTTCAATCATGATATCTACGCGAACAACATCTGCCATACTGTTCTTTCCAACTTTGAATCCAGTTGTTGCAAGCTGTTTATAACTGCCTAAAATTTCTCTGTTTTCTTTTTGTAATAGAATTTCTCTGTTGACTTCAAATAGAGGATACCAAGCGGATTTCACCTTCATGAAAAGTGCGTTGCGTGCATCAATGAACTCTTGATACTTCGCTTCAGCCTTAAGATTATAAACGCTTCCAGTAGTTTTAAGCGTTCCAAACCAAGGAATTGATTGGGAGATCCCAATTTTTGCCCTTTGAGCACCAACTCTTGTTTCTATTGGACTAATGAAATAACCAAAAGAAATACTTGGATTGGGCAATGAATTTACTTGCGCTACTTTTTGAACAGCAGCTTGAAATTCAGCATACTTGGCTTTCAATAACGGATTGTTCTCTGCTGCTTCTTTTAGATATCCTTCTAAAGATTGAGCCGTTCCCTGAGTGCTTATTCCTAAAAATAAAACCACTAATAATTTTAAATAATGTCTCATTTTGTTTCTTTATTTAATTTATATTCCTCTCTCCAGCAATATAAAACTGGAACAATAAAGTAGGTGATAGAAGCCAGTAACATTCCGCCGAAGGCAGGAATTGCCATCGGAATCATAATATCAGCTCCTCTTCCTGTGGATGTTAGAATAGGGAGCAATGCAATAATCGTTGTTGCAGAAGTCATAATAGCAGGTTTTATTCTACGTTGACCAGCGATTACTACCGCATCTTTTATTCCGACTAAAGATTTTGTTTTGTTCTTTTTAAAACTTTGGTCAAGGTAAGTTCCCATTAAAACACCATCGTCTGTAGCAATTCCAAAGAGGGCAATGAATCCAACCCAGACGGCGACACTCATGTTGATTGTCCGCAATTGGAAAAGATCTCGCATACTCATATCGAATAGATTAAAGTTCAAGAACCAATCTTGACCGTAGAGCCATAAGATGATAAATCCACCACTAAAAGCCATTGCTATTCCTGTGAAAATCATCAAGGATGTACTAACAGATTTGAATTGAAAGTAGAGAATTAGGAAAATAAGTATTAGAACCAACGGGACAATGATTGATAGTCTTTTTTCTGCTCTCACTTGATTCTGATAACTTCCCGAGAACTTATAACTTATTCCGTTGGGAACAATGAGTTCTCCTTTATCTATTTTGTCTTTAATAAAACGTTGGGCATCTTCAACGACATCCACTTCAGCAAATCCGTCTTTTTTATCCAGTAAGACATAACCTACCAAGAAGGTATTTTCACTTTTTATCATTTGTGGACCCTTCACATATTCAATATCCACCAATTCTCCAACAGGAACTTGAACATTAGTTGGAGTAGGAATTAATACCTTTTCAAGATGACTCGGATCATCACGCAATTCTCTAGGATAACGAACCCTAACTGGAAAACGTTTACGGCCTTCCACAGTAGAGGTGATTTCCATTCCACCAATTGCAACCTCTAAAATCTGCTGCACATCTTCAATATTTAATCCATACCTGGAAATAGCATCTCTGTCTATATTCAAATGTATATAAGGTTTACCCACAATTCTGTCTGCAAAAACAGCTTCTGATTTTACAGAAGGCACTTGCTTTAAAATGGCTTCTAGCTCCATTCCAAAACTTTCAATAGTTTCTAAATCGGGACCAAATACTTTAATTCCCATTGGTGCTCTCATTCCTGTTTGAAGCATCACCAATCGTGTTTCTATGGGCTGAAGTTTTGGAGCTGATGTTACACCAGGAATATTGGTCACCTTTATGATTTCGTCCCAAATATCATCAGGCGAACGAATACTTTTTCTCCAATTTCTAAAGTATTGTCCCGAACCATCAGAAATTAAATCTTCTTCCTTGATGTCCTTACTCACAGCTTCTTCGCCAGAGAGCGTGTCACCATTTTTTAGGATATAATTATTGTCATCATCAATTTTAAAACGCTCCCGGTGTCCTTTCTTATTTAAAATATACTCAGGCTTGTAATTGATAATACTCTCATACATCGAAATAGGAGCAGGGTCTAATGCAGATTCAGATCTTCCCATTTTCCCCACAGACAATTCAACTTCTGGAATATTTGCCAGTAGCATATCCAATTGTTGAATGACTTGTTTGTTTTGTTCAATACCTGCATGTGGCATAGAAGTCGGCATGAGTAAAAAGCTTCCTTCATCAAGCGACGGCATAAATTCTTTCCCAAGCCCGGGCAAAGAATGAGATAAACCAGACCACACTGAAGTCTTTCTAATATTTAATCCTACTTTATCGAATCCTGTGGCAACAAATCCAAATATGGAATTAAATCCAAGCCAAGCGGTAGCTCCAAAAAGGATAACAAAAGTCGGAATAAGTAAAAACTTCTTTTTATTTTCTAAACACCAATTGAGAAGATTTGTATAATACTTTTCGAGTAAATAGAAAGCCCCAAGAATCACAGTTACGATGATCCCCACAAATATGAAATTCATTAGGAGAGAATTACTTGCTCCTAAAGGCATCCAATATTTAGCCAATAACCAAACAACAGATATGACGGTTATGAAGATGGAAAGATGCTTCGTGAAAAAGTTCTTTTTTGAACTGTATTCAGA
>Ga0307937_1000928_pt1 | contig 16417 bp, 13 predicted proteins | sample OrgLakmetagenom3_FD_201814 | JGI IMG/M metagenome (GOLD analysis project Ga0307937, IMG submission 201814) | Saline water microbial communities from Organic Lake, Antarctica - #3 | ecosystem: Environmental > Aquatic > Non-marine Saline and Alkaline > Saline | place: Antarctica: Organic Lake...
ACTCCATCGACAGCGGCGAACGCTACCAGGTTAAACGGATTACCGTAAAACCCGGGGCCAAGCTGTCGGTGCAGATGCATCACCATCGCGCGGAACACTGGATTGTGGTCAGCGGCACCGCCAAAGTCACCAACGGCGAGAAAACCTATCTGGTGACCGAAAACCAGTCTACCTACATCCCGGTAGGACAGGTGCACTCACTGGAAAACCCCGGCGTGATAAACCTGGAACTCATTGAAGTGCAATCAGGCTCCTATCTCGGGGAAGACGACATTGTCAGGTACGAAGATCGTTACGGACGCAAATGAGTAAACTGAAATATTTTCTTATCGCGGGTCTGCTACGAGTTGCGGGTTCGCTTTCACTCGCCACGGCCCAGCGCCTGGGTCGCATGGTGGGTTGGCTGTTATGGAAATTGCCGACACAGCCCCGTGACGTCACCGCGACCAATTTGTCGATCTGCCTGCCCGAATTAACACCCACTGAGCGCGCAGAACTCTCAAAGGCGTCATTGGCCAGCACCGGGATGACCATGTTTGAAGTGCCGTTAATGTGGGAGTGGCCGGTCGAAAAATGCCTTGATCTGGTAAAAGACACCCAGGGTCTGGAGCTGCTTGACGAGGCCATGGCCGATGGCAGCGGATTGATTCTGCTTGCACCTCACCTTGGCAACTGGGAATTGACGGGACTGTTTTTTTCCTCACGCTACAAAATGGCCGCGCTTTACAGCCCGCCAAACGTTCCCGAACTTGAAGACTACATGATTAGGGTGCGTGGCCGGTTAGGGTCGGAACTGGTTCGCGGTGACCGCCGCGGACTGGCAAGGCTTGCTGCACTTCTGCGTGAAGGCGGCGTTGCCGGTATTCTTCCTGACCAATCGCCGCGCGGCGCAGGCAACGCCTTTGCGCCCTTTTTCGGCATGGAAGTGAAAACCATGACATTAGTAGCCAAGCTGATGCAACGCACCGGTGCCAAGGTACTGATGACTTACACCGAACGGCTCAGCAATGCTGAGGGCTTCCGCCTTGTTGTGCGCGAAGCCGAGCCGAACCTGGGTAGCAAAGATCTGGTTCAGGCCAGCACGGCAATGAACCATTCCATAGAACATTGCATCCGCAAGATACCGGCGCAGTATCAATGGGAATACAAACGCTTGAGACATCGGCCGCCCGGGGAAATCAACCCCTATAATCCCGACAGGGTGTGCTGAAAAAGACCAACAGAAAACGCTGATCGCCGCACACACAAAGCCTTATACCAATCCCAAATATTGCACGGATAAATCTATGACTACACCTAGCCGCTGGCTCATCGCCCTGCTTTTCTGCTTTGGCATTGGCGGAGCACTTCTGTCGTCAAGAATATTAGCGGCCACAACGCTGCTTATTGCGATTGCGGGTATGGTGATTGGCTATCGCAAGGTTCTTCACAACAACGGCTGGGACAAACCAAAAGAATTGCGACTGCTGCATTTTGCCTTCTGGTTTTTTGTTCTTGTAAGCACAGCCTCCTGGGCTCTGGAAGGCTTCAGCTACGAAGGCGGCAAAACCCTGGGCACCCATGCCCGCTTTATTCTGCTGTGGCCACTGCTTCTGGCACTCACCTACGCACGCATTAGCGCAACCACCGTTTTTGCAGGCACCGCTCTACTGTCGGTGTCGACTGTGGCTTTGCTGGCGGCGGCTCTGATCTTCGATAGTGGCTCGGTGGAACAGCTGCTAAACAGCCGCTTCGGCGGTGGCATCAACCCCATCAGCTTTGGCAATATCGCGCTACTAGGCGGCATGATAACGCTGACCGGCGGCATTTATTTCCTGCATAGTCGGCGCCAGCCCGCGGGGTTTTTGCTGCTATTCCTTGGCGTTGCCACCGTTGCTGTCGCCACGCTCTCCCAAACCCGCAGCAATCTGATTGCTCTGCCTGTGCTTTTGCTGCTGCTGATGCCGCTGCTTGGGAAGCGGCTGCGGATTGTCTTAGCCATTGTCATCCCCGTCATTCTGGCCGGCGCGCTTATCAGTAACGATCGCATGGCGGACTCTATCCGTAACCTGGTGCAGAACAACCATCCCGACTCAGGCATCGCCATCAGGTTTGAAGTCTGGGATCAGGCCTGGCAAATGTTCAGCGAAAATCCGCTGACCGGTGCAGGGCTTGGCGGTTACAGCCGTGGCATAGAAGCCGCCGTGGCATCAGGACAGGCGCCGGAAGTTCTGCTTCAATGCTGCACCGGCCATGCCCACAGTGACTTTTTCAACGTCGCTGCCACCAGCGGCATTCCAGGAATTCTGAGCTGGGCGCTTCTGTTACTGATACCGCTGGCGCTGTTCGGCCGGCATCTTTTTAGCACACACAAGCCGAGCGCTCACCTAGCGGTGACCGGCACCATGATCAGTGCCGGCTACTTCCTGTTCGGACTGACTGAAGCCACGTTCAACCGCACACTTTTTCTGACCTTTTACCTGCTGTCGATTTCGGGTGTTGCCGCCGCACTGTTCCACGAGCTCAGCGCATCGTATACCGGGCGGCGATCGGTAAAAGTATCGGCCACTATAATCACCAAAAACGAAGAACATCATATTGCAGATTGCCTGCAATCGGCGCGGCTGGTGGCGGATGAAATTATCGTTCTTGATAGCGGAAGCACTGACAGAACCGTCGAAATCGCGAAACAGTACGCAGATATTATAGAGGTGACAGACTGGCCCGGTTTTGGCGTTCAAAAACAACGAGCTCTGGAAAAAGCGACCGGGGACTGGGTATTGTCGCTGGACGCCGACGAACGCATCACCCCTGAGCTGGGCCGTGAAATCAATCACCGGCTCGCGGCGCCTGACGCAGACGCCTACAAACTGCCCTGGGCAGTGACTATTTACGGTGCCCGCCTGGACTTCGGCCGCAGTGGACGCGCGCCATTAAGGCTATTCCGCCGTGAGGGCGTAAGCTTTTCCGATGCACTGGTGCACGAACGCATCCTGATACCCAAAGGCCGGAAAACGAAAACACTTCGCGGCCGACTGACCCACTATACCCATCGGGATTTTGGCCACTCACTGGAAAAAAGTGCGAAGTATGCGTGGCTGGGGTCTCTGGAGAAACATCGCAGAGGTAAGAAAACCCGAACCATGCTCTACCCCACTCTCAGAGGGCTGATGACATTCGTTCAGGTGTATTTCATTCGCTTTGGCTTTCTGGACGGCGCCGTGGGCTACCTGACCGCGGTGACCTACGCCCAGGTGACGTTCAACAAGTATGTTGGCCTGTGGACACTCGATCGCCGTTCAAACAGCGGCTCCCCGAAAGGTCCGGGCGCGTAACCAAAACCTCTTAAAAGCATCGCGTTAAAACCGCATCTCCCGCCGTAATCGGCGCCGGACTTTTAGCTTTCGCAACAGGTTCAGGGGCTTGCCCTTGAGCCCGGCTTTTTTATGGGCAATAAAGTCTTCTACCGCATTAACTACCCGCTTACTTGAAGCCCCATCACGAAAGCTGTGCAAATCATCACACAAACTGCGTGCCGCGCTCATCAGCTCATCCGGGTAATCCATGGCTTTGGCCAGCGCAGGTTCCAGCTCTTCAACGGCATCGACATCGATCAGGTAAGGCCCCGGCATCTTGGTTCTGAAGGTAACAACCGGGCGATCCAAAAACATAAACTCGAACATGATTGACGACGTGTCGCACAGCATCACATCCGCCTGCGGAAGAATGGGCAGAAGATCTTCATCGCTTTCTACAAATCTCAGATTTCCACCGGCCAGACTGCGGTATTGCTGCACCACTGCCGGGTCTATTTTCGGATGCAGCGTCACTATGAACTGCCAGCGACCACTTGCAGCCAGCTCGGCAATTTTATCCACCAACGCCGGCGCCGCGGTTACCGAACGGCTGAATGTAGAGGCGAAAAAAACCACCGGCAGCTGGCCTTCCGGGCGTTCACGCCTGCCTGCGACAGGCTGTGACATCAAAGGGTCCAGCTTTGGCCAGCCGGTATGGGCTACGGCAAAATGCTGGTGCTGCTGCGCCAGTGCCTGAAATTTTGCGGTGTCGCTGACGGCATGAGTGCAGTAGAGATCAAACCAGCCGCGGATGCGGTAATGGTCGCTTTCATCTTCGCTGCTGTGACCACGCTTGTTGCGCGCCATGCCGTGGAACACTTCAACCTTGATGCCAGGGAAAAAATAGGGAACCCAGTCACCAGGAACAAACGTTGCAGTGGCCTGATAGGCCATCACATCTGCAACGGTTTTCAAATGCTGTTCATCTGGGCGCAATGGCTCAGCAGAGCAGCCTGCTACAAACCAGGCGGCTTCATCGCCACGGCGGCGTATTTCATCCTGCAAGGGGCGCAAAATAGAGTAGGAATAAGGCTGATTAACAAAAAACAGATATCGGCGCATTCAGTGGCTGCCTACCAGGGAGCGGTATAGCTCCGAAGTTTCACGCACGGTTTGTGAGGTATGAAAATGGTTTTCGATACGCGCCTGAGCGGCTTGCCCAAATTGTTTTGTTAACTCCGGGTTGCGGTAGAGCTGCTCTATGGCTGCGCCAAGGGCAGCGGCATCTTTTGGCGGGACCACAAGCCCGCTAACATCCTTTTCTACAAGTTCAGGCATGCCGCCAACATGGGTGACAATGGGCGCCACACCGTAGGCCATGGCTTCAATTACCGCTCTTGGCAGCCCTTCACGCTCGGTGGATGGCAACACAAACACATCGCTGGCAGCGGCAATGGCCGGGGCATCATTACGATAGCCCGTAAAATGAATACGGTCCGGGTGCGCTGACTGGCTGACTTGGGCCTGCAACTCGGCGTTGTCGATGGCGTCACCCACCAGTACGAGGTGCACCTGTACATCCGCCGGCAGCTTACTGACGGCGTCGATCAGAATATCGTAACCTTTGCGCGGGTTGTTTCGCCCGGTGCTGCACACCACGAAAGCTCCGGCGGGAACGCCAAACTGCGTCAGGTCCGCCGGCTCGGCCTGGTACCAGCTCAGGTCATGCCCTTTGTAAATACGGATCAGCTTGCTGGCAGGCACTCGCAGCCACAGAAATTTCAGGCTGGAAAAAAAGTCTTTGATGGCATCGGCCACGCACACAATTTTGCTGACCCGGGGATGCAGGAAAGTAATCCAGGACTCGGGATTTAAAAAACTAACGTTGCCAATAATGCCCCGATAGGCCACCACTTTAATATCGGTGCCCCTCGATGCTCGCAATCCGCAGGCTAGCGCACGGGGGTTGTAGGCATGAATAATGTTGTAGTTTTTGGTGTTTAACTGTTTCTGAATAGCGGCTATACCGTCTGTATCGAAGCGGCTTTTTAAAGCCATCGGCTGAGCGACCATTTCTTCATCAACCAGACGCTGATAATTTCGGCCCTCGGGATTACACATCACATCCACATCAAAACCGGCGCGCTTGAGTCCGATAAATAGCTCGGTTTCAGGGCGATCGCAAGCATCGGTCAAACACAAAACGGCCGGCAGCGCTTTCGGTTGTTTTTGTTCGTCAGTCACGCGGTAACACTCCCGTTATAGCCATGTTCAAATGCACTCCAGACCTTATTCAATACCTGCTCACCGGCGATTTTTTTAATGGAGCGGGCAAAGCGTTTAAGATTGCTATTTTCCCAGCCGTGCGATTTATTGGACGGCATGATACACCCCTTGTCAAAATCAATCAGGAAGAACTCGTTGCCACGCACCAGTACGTTGAAGCAATTCAGGTCTGCGTGGCGCACACCGGCATCATGGAAACGCCGTACAAGCTGCCCCAACCGGCGCCAGTCGGCATCCGAGCGGGTATCAACCAGGTCCGCCAGCGGTGTTGTGCCTGCAATACGTTCGATGATGATGGCTGCCTGATAACGCAAGGCTGGCAGTTTTCGATAGTAGGCGGCGACCGGTCGTGGCACCGGGAAACCCTGGGTATATAACTGCATCAGCATGCGAAACTCCATTATGGAGCGCACCCGATCTTCGCCGGCAAAGGCATAAGTACAGCGGGATAGCCGTGATGCCAGACCACCACGCCGGTATTCTCGCAAAACACAGTCGCCACCATCGGCGTCAAGAAACCAGGCTCCACCTCGTCCTCCGCTGCCCACAAGCTCGGCACGATCGCCCCATTGGGCAGAATCAAACCAGTCAAATGTTACTCTGTCAGCCAATTTGGGATGCATCAGCAATACACGTTGCATATCCCGCTTGAACACTTCCGCTTCAGCCATGAAACCCCGCAGCTGCCAACAGCTCTTTACCCAGCCTTGAGGCCGTCGCGACCTTGGCTGGCAAGTAAGATAGAATAACATTTAGTTTATCAACGAACCGCCGCAAAGCTCCACCCACTGTTTTGTAGGGCATCAACGGATATCCATTCGATGAAATCAATCTGCATTCTCCGGCTTTCCGCCATTGGCGATGTCACTCATGTGATCCCGATTGTGCTCAGCCTGCAGGAACAGAATCCGGGCGTTAGCATCACCTGGATCATTGGCAAAATAGAAGCCAGGCTGATTGGCGATTTACCCGGTGTAGAGTTCATTTTTTTTGACAAAAAAGCCGGGCGCAGCGCTTATGCAGGCCTGTACAAACAAATGAAAGGCCGCAAGTTTGATGCCTTGTTACACATGCAAGTTGCCCTGCGCACCAATCTTGCCGCAGCGTGCATTTCTGCACCGATCCGGGTGGGGTATGACAAGGCCCGCAGCAAAGACCTGCACGGCTTGTTCATCAACCGCCGTATCGCGCCGGCACAGCGCCAACACGTACGCGACTGCCTGGCCAGTTTTTTGGAACCCTTAGGGTTAAAACCAGCCCCGCCGCGCTGGAAGATTCCACTGACCGAAAGCGATTACGCCTTTGCCGATACCCACCTTGCCAATGATCGCGCCAATATGGTTATCAGCCCCTGCGCCAGTCACAAACTGCGAAACTGGCCGGCCGAGCGCTACGCACGGTTAGCAGATTATGCGATTCGCCAGCACGGCATGCAGGTAACGCTGGTGGGCAGCCCCGCACCTTTCGAGGTTGCTTATTGTGCGGCGATTGTTCAAGCCATGCGGGAAACGCCGATTAATATCTGTGGCATGGACACCCTGAAGCAACTTACCGCAATGCTGAGCCGCGCAGATATTGTTGTCGCACCGGATACCGGCCCGGCGCATATCGCCAGCGCAATGGGCACCGATGTATTAGGCCTGTATGCCGCCAGCAACCCGCTGCGATCAGGGCCGTATAATTCATTACTCTGGTGCGTTAATCGTTACGAACAGGCGCTGCAAACGTTTGCACACACAACTGCGAGCAAGGCACGGTGGGGCACAAAAGCAGAGTTTGAGGGCGCAATGGAGTTGATTGAAGTGGCAGACGCCACTGACATGCTGGACAAGTGGATACAGGCAAAGCTGCCGGAGCCAGAACGCGGGACCTGACTCCGGGCCTGACTTTGGAGAGAAGCAGTTACTTGCGAGCGGTGTAATCCTGATAAGACTTTTCTTCAACAAAGCGCGAACCCAGCGCCAGGTTGATGTCTTTTTTCAAAGACGCACGCTTATCGTTGGTGACATAAACTGCCCGTGCCAATTCAATAAAGCGGGCACCAAAATTCTGGTCGGCTTCTTGGTCACGAATGTCGTCTTCAATCACCCAAAGCTCTTCATTGACCGCCTTGAGTTGCTGCCGCAGTTGCGCGATGGCGCTCTGGTCGCTGACTGCATTGGTCCATGTTGCGTTTAGCTCGTTCAGTTCCAGCTTGACGTTTTTAAGCTTCGCGTCATCTTTGATGCGTTCCGACTTGATTTCAAGAATCGTGATTTTGTCGAGAACTTCACCAAAGGAAACCGGAACTTTTATGACATCTGCCATTTGCTACACCTGCAAAATCAATCATTAAAACAGCAAGCTGCTGTGCGATTGCGCGCAACGGACAGCAGCTTTTGCGCCTTGAGTTATCAACTCTTAAGCTATCAGCCGTTAACCACCGACAACCAATCCCGGTGCTGGGGCGATTTGCCCTTCACGGCATCAAAGTACATGGCCTGCAGTTTTTCAGTCACCGGGCCACGCTTGCCAGCACCAATAATACGGTCATCCAGTTCACGAATCGGCAGGACTTCTGCCGCGGTGCCGGTGAAGAAGGCTTCGTCGGCCACGTAAACTTCGTCGCGGGTGATGCGGCGCTCTTTCACCTCAATGTTCAGCTCTTTGGCGAAGTCCAGAATAGTCTGGCGGGTGATGCCTTCCAGGCAAGACGTCAGTTCCGGTGTGTGCAGCACGCCGTTGCGCAGAATAAACACGTTCTCGCCAGAGCCTTCAGCCACGTAGCCTTCGTTATCCAGCATCAGGGCTTCTTCACAACCGCTGGATACGGCTTCTTGCAGCGCCAGCATGGAGTTAATGTAGTTGCCGTTAGCCTTGGCCTTACACATGGTGATGTTTACATGGTGGCGGGTGTAAGACGAAGTACGCACCTTAATGCCTAGCTCTTTGGCTTCTGGCGACATATACGATGGCCAATTCCAGGCCGCGACCATTACGTGCACCTTCAGGTTGTCGGCACGCAGGCCCATGCCTTCGGAGCCATAAAATACCATTGGGCGCAGGTAGGCTTCGTCCAGATTGTTGTCCCGTACCGCAGACAGCTGGGCGGCGTTGATTTCGTCTTTGCTGAACGGCATTTTCATATTCAGAATGTGGGCTGAACGGAATAGCCGGTCGGTGTGATCTTTCATGCGGAAAATAGCGGCGCCTTCAGCAGTGTTGTAAGCTCGCACGCCTTCAAAACAGCCCAGACCATAATGCAGGGTGTGGGTCAGTACATGCACTTTGGCTTCACGCCAGGGCACCATTTCTCCATCCAGCCAAATAACACCATCACGATCAGCCATCGACATACTAGGTTGCTCCAGAAAAGCAGTTTTGTGGGATCGGTATTCTATCAGGATCACCGGGAAAAGTTTTAGCGGTTATTGAATCATGACCCGTTGCCAGATGGAACGGATAAAATCCCGCTCTGCAATGAACGCATCGCCCGACAAATGGCTGTTCAAATCTTGCAGAGTACGGCGATGAATCGCGGAGCGCAGCGCAATGTAGGCCGCGCGCAGTGTTTTAACATCGCTTGCGGGCAATACGCCGGCCTGGCCCAGTTCTTCCATCTGCCGAATATTGTCTGGCCAGCGGGTTAATGTGGGGTATTCCTCGCTCCAGGCCAGCATCAGGTATTGCACCAGAAACTCGATATCCACAATGCCACCCGGGTCCTGTTTGGCGTGGAACATCTCGGCTTGGCGGCTGGCAGGAGTAGCCAGGCTGGTACGCATTTTTTCACGCATGGCCACTACTTCGCTGCGCAGCGCCAGCCGGTCGCGGTGCTGGCACAGGGTACTCTTGCGGATTTGTTCAAAGCCTTCCAGAGTGCGCGGGCACCCGGCTATGCCGCGGGCGCGGGCCAGAGCTTGGTGTTCCCAAGTCCAGGCTTCGGTGTGCTGGTATTTCTCAAAGGCCTGTAAGGTGGTTACCAACAAGCCGGAGTTGCCAGACGGGCGCAGCCGCATGTCTACATCGTAAAGCTGGCCAGAGGGTGTCTGGGTGCTCAGAATATGCACAATGCGCTGACCCAGGCGGGTGTAGAACACCGCGTTGTCGATGGACTTTTCACCATCGGTGCTTTGTTGGGGGTCGGCGCTATGGACAAACACCAAGTCCAGATCGGAACTGTAGCCCAGCTCGATACCGCCTAGCTTGCCATACCCAATCACCGCAAAATCCGAATCGCAGACCGAACCATCGGCTCGCCGCGGATAGCCGTGGCGGCTGACCAGATTGGCAAAAGCGACATCCACCACGTGTTCCAGCACCACCTCGGCAATCCAGGTCAGATAATCACTGACGTTCATCAGCGCCAGGGTACCTTTCATTTCAGCGGCCGCCACCCGCAAGGTGTGGGCTTTGCGGAAATGCCGCAAAGACTCCATCTGGTCTTCCAGATCGTCATAGGAAATGCGCAGCATCTGCTGGTGCAAGTCGTCCTGCAGTTCGGCTTTGGCGGGTGGGTAATACAGGCTTTCAGCGTTTAAAAGCTCGTCCAGTAGCAGCGGTGTGTCGGCCAGTTCGCGCGCTATCCAGGGGCTTTCACTGCACAGGGACACCAGTTGGGAACAGGCCCCTGGGTTTTCCAGTAACAGCACCATGTAAGCGGTACGGCGCAGTATGGCTTCTATTAAAGGCTGCACCCGGCCGAAGGTATGGGACGGGTTTTCGACTTCGGTCAGGGTGGCCAGCAGCATGGGCATAAACTGGTGCAGGCGGTGTCGGCCCTGGGTCTGCAGCGATTTTATGGTGCGGCTGGAGCGCAGGCTGGTTAATGCGGCCAGGGTTTCTTCTGGCGCTTCAAAACCCTTTTCAACCAGCCAGGCCAAGGCGGTCGGCTCGTCCATCTCGCAAAACCACAGCTCTTGCCAGCCCTCATCAAGGTTGTTCTGCGGGCTGTCGTCGTCATCACTGGTGATGATATTACTGAAGTGCGTCGCCACCTGCGCCCGGTGCTCGCCCAGCTGCTGCTGGCACAGCGGCCAGCTGTTGTAACCCATAATATGCGCCACTCGGGCACGGGCCAGGTCGGTATCCGGCAATAGCTGGGTTTGCTGGTCTTCCATGCCCTGCAGCGCGTGCTCCAGATTGCGCAGGAATACGTAGGCCGCCCGCAGCTCGCTTATCACCTGCGGCGGCAGCAGTTCCAGCTCCAGAAATTCGTTCAACACCCGCAGTAATTCGCGCTGCTGCAGTTCCCGGTCCCGGCCACCGCGAATCAGCTGGAACGCTTGCACCACAAACTCGATTTCGCGGATGCCACCACTGCCTAACTTAATGTTGTTTTCCAGGCCTTTGCGGCGCACTTCGCGGCCAATCATGGCTTTCATACTGCGCAAGGATTCAAAAGCGCCGAAATCCACGTAGCGGCGATACACGAACGGCCGCAAGCTTTCCATCAGCACCACACCGGCTTCTTGGTCGCCGGCTACTATTCGGGCCTTGACCATGGCATAGCGCTCCCAGTCGCGACCCTGGTCTTGATAGTAGGTTTCCAGCGCAGCGAAACTCAGCGCCAGGGCGCCACTCTGGCCGTAGGGCCGCAAGCGCATGTCTACCCGGAATACAAAACCGTCAGCGGTTATCTGGTCTAACGCCTGAATCAATCGCTGGCCAAGGCGAACAAAAAACTGCTGGTTGTCTAACGCCCGCCGCCCGCCGCGGGTTTCACCCTTGCTGGGAAAAGCAAATATCAGGTCTATATCGGAAGACACGTTCAGTTCGCGCCCGCCCAGTTTGCCCATGCCCAGCACCACCATTTTTTGCGGTGCCTCTTCGCCGCTGACCGGGCTGATACCCCAAGGTGTGCCAAACTGTTCGCACGCGCTGTTATAAAGCCAGCTAAGTGCGCCATCGATGCAGATATCGGCAAAACCGCTGGTGGCAGCCATGGTTTCGACCAGGTCGGCCTGGCGCAGAAGGTCGCGCCAGATAATGCGAAACTGGGTTTCCCGGCGGAAACATCGCAAAGCCTGATGCAGGCCCGGCTCGTCACTGATGTGCGCCAGATATTCCAGCCAGCGCTGTTGCAGATAGGCGACGGTGGTGGGTTTGCTGAGGCAGCGCGAGGACAGCAATTCACGCACCGCATCGGGTTGCCGCTCCAGGGTTTGGCCCAGAAAAGGACTGCTGGCAATGGCCGCCGCCAGTCGCTCGGTGGTAATGGCGCCAGACTCTGTGAGCCAGGAAGGCACGCCGTCTGCAAAAATGCCCGGCCAGCGCCCGGCAACGTCGGCGGCCAAAACCTGCGGCAGTGCGCTCCAAGGCTGAGACATAAAGCAAACCTCTGTTTCTCTGTTATATTTTTGGTTTAGTACCTTATTAAAGGTACTGTATAACGAATCAGACCCACAGGACACCAGCGCCCGGATGCTACGCAATCGTCGCCCACTGAACGCCGAACACTCTCAATCTTACTCTCAATCGCACTTGCCTATGAGCGGGTTGATCCGCAAGCGCATGAAAACACTTTTTTCGATGTTGATTGGGCTGCTAATCTTCCAGGTTATGGTGATTTGGACAGTGGAAGACCTGACCCTGTTCGAATCGGTATGGATTACCATGACCACCGTGTCGACCGTAGGCTACGGCGATTACGCGCCGCAAACCCTGATTGGCCGCTTAAGTACTATTATAGTGCTGTTTATCGGCGCCATTACGGTGCTCACGCTGATTATCAGCGACTTCATCGAATACCGGTTTTATCGCCGGGAACGTTCTCTACGCGGACTTTGGATTTACAAAATGAAAGAGCACATTGTTATCATCAACACACCGCAGCACGGCGGCGAGCAGTATTTTATGCGCTTTGCGTCGCAAATACGTTCCAACCCCGGGTATGAAACCATTCCTATAATGCTGCTCACCCGCCAGTTTCCCGACGGCTTGCCACCCCAGTTGACGGATATGGGCCTGGTGCACTTTCACGGCACCGGGTCTGACCCGTCTGCCTTGCAGGCGGTTCACGCCGGCAGCGCCCGGCACATTGTGGTATTGACCACGGATGAAAACGACGCCAATGCCGACAGCATAACGTTCGACATTGCCTACCGCCTGAGTGAACTCAACATGGGCTACCAAACCACCTCAGAGTGTGTGGCCGATAGAAATCGCAGCCGCTTGAAAGCGCTAGGCATACGCGCAGTGATTCGGCCAATACGCACCTATCCGGAAATTATGGTGCGCGCGGTGGTGGCGCCCGGCTCAGAGAAAGTGCTGGAAGACCTGTTCAACTATGAACATGACCACCCCCAACGCTATGATTTTCTGTTGGAAGACCTGAATTGGGCCGACATCGTCAGCGCTTTGATTCGCCACGACATAGGCACCGCCCTGGCCTACATAGACGACGATGGCGAGGTGATTTGCCAGCCACCCATCAAAGAACCGATCAAAGGCAAAGGCCTGATTGTGCTGGTACGCTCCAGTGACACCCCAGGTTTGGACGTCGTCAAAGAAGCCCTGGAGCGCTACCGGAAGTTTCTGGAAAAGTGGCGTAACGGCCAGGAAATTGACAGCACCGATTCCTGAGCGACCTACGACTTCCCGTTACGTTTTTAATTGGCGCCCTGCTGTTCTGCATTTTGCCGCAGCATGGCCAACTGGACCTGACCCAGCAATGGCTGCTGTAACAGATCGCTGACCTTTGTGCCGCCTTGCAGTTGTTCAGTAAGCTCTGACCAGGGCTGATCCATGTCGCTGCGCGCCGCAAGTTGCGCCAGTGCACCAAGATTCAGGCTCTTCATGTTTACGGATTGCTGCTTTAACCAGCTCTGACTCAAACGTTGAAGCAGCCTGTTCAAGGAGGCTGTCGCCTCACCGGCACTCTCACCGGCATTCTCACCGGCATTCTCGCCGGCATTCTCAATAGCACGTGCATTAGCCATTGGTACGTCCGCCAGAAAATAACCCTGCTCGGCTTTGCTCACCAGATTCAAAAACACCGGGCATTGTTGCGCCAGCTTTTGCGCCCAGATCAACAGGCTGTCAGGATTGCCGGATTTTAGTTCGAATTCAACTTCGCAGAGCGTGCGACTTTGCCCGTTAGCGATTATCTCCCCGGTATCCACCGCCACTTCAATAACGGCGTTATCGTCCGCCAGCATAATCACCTGGCGCTCAAAGTTGGTTTCAAACACCGGTGCCAGCCGTGCCAGATTCACGTTATCCGCCAGCGGCGTGTCTGCCAGCAAGCCCAGCTGCAGATTGGGGCCAGGAACCTCCCATTCCCATTCATTGCGATTATGAGCGCCGTTGACAAATTCGCCTTGGGTTTTCAGGGTTTGTAGGGTGCGGCCGCCTGCTTCACGCAAACGCAGAGCGATGCGCTGACCGTTCAGTTGGTTGTCGGGGGTGTCGTAGTAAGTATTCACCAGGCGTTTGCACGCGCCCTTGCTAGCGTCCGCCTGCTGTAGCAGCCAAGCCACCGCCAACGGAATCTGTTGCGGATGCAGGGTCAGTTTAATTTCCAGCTCTTGTGCCATCAATGCGCTTGTCCCATTCGGTGAATGCATGCCAAAACCGGCAGATACTTGTCAGTGGGCCCCGGTTACATGTCAGCCCGCAAACGGCTAAGGTCGCGCCCGTTCAGCGTTCCGTTGACACGCCAGTCATAAGGAATGTCGGGCGCAAGTATCAGGTCTTTAGCGAGCTCTGGCCGATAATAACGAACAAACGCTTCGACACCGCCGTAGGATTCAAAATCGCTTTCAAACCAATCGAAAATACTGGACAGATGAAGTACGTTGTCTGCCCTATTTAGAATAATGCCTTTATTCTCTTGCTTTAAAAACTGAACGCTTTGGTCGTCCAGTTGCTTGTCAAGACGACTGGAAACATAGGGTTCATGGCGCAGGTCCGGACAGCTCATGGAGGCGCAATTGATCGCCATATGAACCCGAGGGTCGCCCATCGCCCTCAAAACATCGTCCTCCAACGCTCGGAGCGTGACATTTTCGCCACCCACGACACCGGCATCCTGGGCCCAGACCGGGGCCAATATGGAACCTAACGAGCGCAACGTACGTAATGGCCAATGCTGCTGAACCATGTTCATCGCAAGAATATTGTAGGCGTTGAGGTAAAATGCTTTTTTTTGATCCTGCGTGCTCAAGTCTGCCAGCGGGAACACGGCTAAAGCCTGAATCAGCAACGCCCACTCCGGGTCATCAGACAGCGCCGGGTAGTCGACCATCATCGCCTGCATGGCGGACTTGTTACCCACAGCCGTGTGATGGGCCAACAACTGGGCATACTGTGCATTGAGCGCCTCAAGCGCCTGCAATGAATTGGCTTGAGCATTGCACAACGATGAGAACGCGACCATGAAGAAAGCTATTGAATAACAGGAAATAAGACGGGAAATAAAACGCATACCACCTCCACGGTTATTCCATAGCCTACCAACACATTGTCTAAATTTCATACAATTACCCATAAAAAAACCGGCGACTTCGAAAAGTCGCCGGTTTTTGTCACTGCTTCACATTAGGACAAGGCCTAAATTAGAAGTAGTAAACAGCGCCTACGTTCATCTGATTGATTTCTTCATCAGCGAACTTAGCGTCATTTTTACGCTGAGCCAGTTCTGTGTAAACGTAGATGTTGTCAGATACGTTGTGCAGGGCTTGCAGCGTGATCACGTCAACGTCAAGGTCGGCGGTGTCAGCGGACGCCATTTCATAGGCAGCACGGAAAGTGTTGGCACCCATGTTGTAAGACGCCATTACACCGAACTGGTCACGACCTTCATCGCCGTCAAGGTTGAAGTCGTTGGTTAAGACAACGGGAACACCATCAACACCTTTACGTGTGTCGAAGTAAGCGTCTAGAACCAGGTTGCCAAGGGCGTATTCAACCGACAGGCCATAGCTGTTTTCGTTGCTTGTACCAGCGCTGTTGTCGCTTCTATCAAAGCTGCCGTCGTTAGAGTCCATAACCACCGACAAAGTCAGGTCATTCATGCTGTAGCTGGCGGCCAGCTGGTACGGGTACTCTGAACTGGTATTGGTGTAGTCAGCGTTGCTGCTGTCGCCGTCACCGCGAACCTGAACGCCTGCGTGCAGCGTCAAGCCGCCGAAGCTAGGCGAAGCGTACTGAAGCATGTCGCCTTCACCGGTTGTGTAGCTGGCGTAGGGGTTAAGGGTGGCATACTCAAAAACCCAGTTGCCGTAGTCGCCCAGCAGTGATTCATATTGGGTATCGTCAGAACCGATCCATACTTGACCGAAGCTGTCGCCTCTTACGCCAATGTAGGCTTCGTCCAGATCAGTCAGGCCGTTTTCGCCGCCTTTTGTGTCAGCCGCTATACCTTGCAGCTCGATCTTAAGAAAACCTTCGATGCCAGGTGTGATTGCTTGGCTGTGCTTGACGCCTATAGTGGTGCCGTTATCTTGTAGTGCACCCTTGCCGCCATCTAATTTTTGTGGGTCGATGGTGGGGTTACCGCCAACGTCTGAATCTGAGTACGTATAAACATACTGAATGTTGCCGTAAACTTGCGGCATGGAATCCATGCGAGCAGCGAGTGTAGAGGCAGATTCCATTGCCAGCGCAGAGCCAGAGAAAGTGACGGCTGCGATTGCAGAGGCGATCAGTGTTTTTTTCATTTTTACGTCTTCCTTTTAGGGTTTTATTCAGGTTTTAACGTCGAGATGAATCCCGATTTTCGATACCGCTTGCCAGCTTGAGTGGACTCAATCATCCATAAACTCTGTGTCACTTTCGTGACACACACTGACTGACGTTGTAACTCTCTACTTATTTCTTATTGTCCGGCTTGACTCTCAATGAGTTAGCGAGCGTTTTTCATGCGTCGCATTACA
>Ga0307937_1000931_pt1 | contig 16343 bp, 17 predicted proteins | sample OrgLakmetagenom3_FD_201814 | JGI IMG/M metagenome (GOLD analysis project Ga0307937, IMG submission 201814) | Saline water microbial communities from Organic Lake, Antarctica - #3 | ecosystem: Environmental > Aquatic > Non-marine Saline and Alkaline > Saline | place: Antarctica: Organic Lake...
TTTTCCTATCGCATTAATCGTTCTCAAAGCAAGGAAACTATTTTCAACAATTTAATAAGGAGAATGGTTACCACTAAAAATATTACTCACGCTCAATTAATATGTAGCTAAATAGTGACCTCTATACATTTTATTTGACATGAAAATCTAAAACACGTATTACAAATCATTTAGCTTTTAACATTCAATAATTAGAACAGAGCCAAGACAGCCTGTTTACCTCTCTCCTTCCCATTCCCGGAAAAACTGTTCTAAAAAGGTCTCCATAAAACGGTGACGCTGTTCAGCCATCCTTTTAGCAGCCCCGGTATTCATCCGGTCTTTCAGCAGCAGCAGCTTCTCATAAAAGTGATTAATTGCGGGTGCGGTACTTTTTTTATAGTCCGCAAAAGAAGTGTGGCGCTCCGGCGCAATGGCGGGGTCATAAATAGGCCGGTGCCTGCTGCCCCCAAAGGCAAAAGCGCGGGCTATGCCCATGGCGCCGATAGCATCCAGCCGGTCGGCGTCCTGCACAATCTGACCTTCATAACTAAGTTTTGATGCATCAACATCAGCCCCTTTAAAAGAAACATTGCGGCAGATTTTCAGCACCTCTCCTGCAGTTCCTTCGGCAACTTCCTCTTTTTCAAGCATCGCAGAAATTTGCTTTTCCCCCTCTTCAGGGATGGTAAGCTTATGGTCTGCCATATCATGCATCAGGGCTGCCAGCTCCACAACAAAAAGGTCAGCTCCTGTCCCTTCAGCCAACTGGCGCGACAAACGCCATACACGGTATACGTGCCACCAGTCGTGACCACTGCCCTCACCCTGAAAGTGCTCTTTTACCTTGCCGGCTATGCGTTTAATAATCCCACTCTCCTTTATATTCATCACACCACAGATTTAATGTCTACTCTTAAAACACTCATTAACAACACCTATTGAATCACAAACTCATTTTTGTTTATATAATTTATAAATATATTAAACAATAAATATCTTTTTCCGTTTTCCTTTCTGTAAAAAACGAAAATATGAAAACAAACGGTTCAGTATTAAAAAACCTCTCTTTTGATCGGATATCTGACATTGAATTTCATGGTGACAACCATGTAACCTCTTCCACCGAAACGCCGCTGCGTGATAATGCCTTCGTGCTTGATGATGATGAGAAAATAGCCCGCATCGAGAATAATTTTCGCGAAATCATGGAGACCATGGGGCTGGATTTGACGGATGACAGTCTTAGCGGTACGCCGCACCGTGTTGCTAAAATGTTTATCAAAGAAAAATTCAGCGGCCTGAGCCCGCAGAACAAACCAGTGATGCGTGCCTTTGAAAACAAATATCAATACAATCAGATGATTGTGGAAAAAAATATCACGGTCAACTCCTCGTGTGAACACCATTTTGTCCCGATTACCGGAAAGGCTCATGTGGCGTATATCTCCAACGGCAAAGTGGTTGGCCTCTCTAAGCTGAACCGTATAGTAGATTATTATTCACGCCGCCCCCAGGTACAGGAACGCCTGACAAGGCAGGTGGCCGAAGAACTGCGCACCTCTCTGAATACGGAAGATGTGGCGGTAATAATTGAGGCTAAACACCTGTGCGTCTCATCGCGGGGCATACAGGATGACTCCAGCACAACGGTTACGGCAGAGTATCTTGGAGCCTTTAAAAACGAACCTAAAAAACGGGAGCTCCTCGACTATATAAAAATGAGTCTTGATAAATAGCATCTCAATAAAGTGATAAAAAACAGTGTGGCCTTTTTGCTATTTTTGCTAAAAAAGCCATGAAGTACTTTTCTCCTTTTGTTAAAGCACACCTGCTATTTCTTTTACTGGCCCTGCCACTGGTTATGCTCGATAAGGGCACTGTTGAGCTTTGGCTGAATGCCAGGCATATCCCGTTTCTGGATTCTTTCTTCAGGTATACCACCGTGGTTGGTGATGGCATAACGGCAGCGCTGTTTGCCCTGATACTTCTGACATTCAGTTATTACAAAACCATCGTATACACTACGGCTATTTTGCTAAACACTTTTTTGATACAGGGGCTGGGAAAAAAGGTGTTGTTCTCGTATCTGGTGCGTCCAAAGAATTTTTTTCCCGATGATGTTACACTGAATTTTGTGGAGAACTTCAAAACCTATGGCTATCAAACTTTTCCTTCCGGACATACCGGGGCTGCTTTTACGTGGCTGAGCTTCCTGGCCCTGCTGCTGCCAAAAAAATATGGCCTCCCGCTGTTCCTTGTGGCGCTGCTTGTTGGCATTTCAAGGGTGTATCTCCTGCAGCACTTCTTTGTAGATATTTATGCAGGAAGCATCATAGGTACAGCAGGCGTGCTGCTAAGCAACTACTATTTCGCCCATCACACAACGTTAGGCGACAGGCCATCCCTGCAAAAGGGACTGATCTTCAAATAACCCTGCCATACTATCACTCGCCGTGCCGTATTCTAAATTAGGCGCATTTTTGATGACCGCCAAACAATATGACAAGGCATGGTGTTGGTAAAAAAACAGATTAATAACTGAGATAATTATAACCTAAGTTGAGCGGTTTGAACAGCCTGTCCCGACTTATTTTCCGGGAAAGTGAAAAAGCGCTTTACTTATCCGCCTAAGGCGGACGATTTAGAAATTGTTGTATTTCACCGAATGGGTAGCCTGTCCCGCAGAATTGCAGGAAGGTGAAATGCTTACAATTTCTTTATCGTGAGCGAGAATCGCTCAATTTGGGTATAACACACCTGCGGCATGACTAAAAAATGTGGGCTAAATCTCAGCACTGTTATTTATTTTAAAATGATAATAATATGGATGCACAAGCATATATCGCTAAAGCGCAAACCTATTACCAAAAAGTAGGTGAAGCCAATTTTCGTAAACTTATTGATGATTTTTATGACCATCTAAGCGACGATCCTTTGTTACGCAGCATGTACCCAAAGGATTTGGAGCCGGCCAAAGAGCGGTTGTTCCTGTTTATTATTCAATATTTCGGGGGGCCGCAGAGATATGCTGAAAAGCGTGGTCACCCGCGCCTGCGGGCCAGGCATGCCCGTTTTCCGGTCACCGAAGAAGCCCGGCAGCACTGGATGCAGCACATGACGCATGCCCTGGACCAAAACCCGATGGATGAGGAAGCCAAAACCTTTCTTAAGGGCTACTTCGAATACACCGCCCGCTTTCTTAAAAACCGCTGAAAACAATAACTGCCGGCACGTAGCTGTAGCCATTTGCATAACTCCCGGGATTATTGTATTTTCGTCGGTATAATGACGGCTGCAGAAATACTAAAAAATAACGGGCTTAACAGGACACATTGCCGTGTGTTGGTTTTGGAACAACTGATGAACAGTCCCGGAGCCCTCTCGCAAAGCGAGCTGGATGAAATGCTGCGCCCGCTGTGCAACCGCAGCACCCTCTACCGTATCCTTAATATACTGGAAGAACATCGCCTAATCCTGCGCATCGCGTTAGAAGACGGCAACAGGTTCTTTTTTGATGAATCGATGACAACGGATCCCCGCGCCAACGACAGTTTCATCTTCTTCCACTGCACCCGATGTAACAACTTGCTGCCATTAAAGCAGGAAGAACAACATCATATTACTGTGCCACAAGGTTTTGTGACAACAGAGCACCGCTTCTTAGTCCGCGGCACCTGCAAAAAATGTAACCAGGAAAAATATACTATCAAAATATGATACACAAAAATAAAGTCTACTACCTACCCGATTGCGACACCAGCAAGCGGGTTATCCGGGAGGCCTCACTGGGGGAAGATTTTGAATTTCATAACCTCAGGAAAGCCCCTCTGGCACAAGAGGAAATTGACGCACTGGCGGCAATGGCCGGGAGTTACGAAGCGCTTTTCAGCCGCCATGCCCGGCTATATAAAGAGCGTAACCTTAAAAATGAATATCTCAATGAGAAAGACTATCGCAACCTGTTGCTGGAGCATTACACGTTCTTAAAACGCCCTGTGGTAGTAGTTAACGGTGAAATATTCATCGGCGGGCAAGAGAAGGTGATCAACCAGCTAATCACTTCTCTGGAGAATCGCCACGGGTAACCTCACCGCCTTATATCCCGGCGCCACCATTGAAAAGTCCTGCCCGCGGGCGCTGCTGCACCACTTTAGACCCTGCGGGGATGTTATTAGTAACCCAGATATTTCCTCCGATAACAGAGTCGCGTCCCACGACAATGGGGCCTAACACGGTGGCGTTAGAGTAGATAATCACATTGTCTTCCACATCAGGATGCCGCTTGATACCTTTAATGGGGTTACCGTTTTCATCGGAAGGAAAACTTCGCGCCCCCAGCGTAACACCCTGATATATCTTGACATGATTACCTATGGTGCATGTCTCACCAATCACTACCCCCGTACCATGGTCTATAGTAAAATATTCGCCGATCTCTGCTGCCGGATGGATATCGATACCTGTTTCGGAGTGCGCCATTTCGGTAATTATTCTTGGTATCAGCGGAACATTCAGTTTATGGAGCTCGTGGGCAATGCGGTAATTAGTCATGGCGCGTGTGGTGGGGTAGCTAAAGATAACCTCCCCGAAACTTCTGGCGGCAGGATCGCCGTCGAAGGCCGCCTTAACATCAGTTGCAAGCTTGCGACGCAATACCGGCAGCGCCTCTAAAAAGCGATGGGTAATCTCCGGGGCCTCCTGCGAGCACTTGTCACATTCATTCTGGTTAACCGCGCGGCATTCGAAGCAGATGCCACGTTGTATCTGCACGTTGAGCATCCGGAAAATTAAATCGACATTGACACCAATATAATAGGATATGGTGCCGCTGCGCAGGGCTGAATTACCGAAAAAGCCCGGAAACAACACCTCCCTGAGCCTGTCAACAATTTTCGCCATCACATCCGTGGAGGGCATAACATGCTCATGATGGGGCATATAAACCATCTTGCCGGAATCTGCCTGCGACAACTCTTTAACAATAGTGTCAAACTGCCTGGTGGATTTATCTGTCCTTTTATTCATTCTGTTCAAAATTATAGAGCGGAGTGCTTAGATAGCGCTCGCCGGTATCACAAACGATAAATACAATATTTTTGCCTGCACTGGATTTACGCCGGGCTACCTGGATAGCTGCATAAGCGATAGCCCCGCTGGATATCCCGCTGAATATTCCTTCTTTCTGCGACAGCAAACGGGCATAGTCGAAAGCCTCTTTATTTGCCACCGTAATTATCTCGTCCACCACATCCGGATTGTAGGCCTCCGGAATAAAGCCTGCTCCTATCCCCTGAATTTTGTGACTCCCCGGCTCGCCGCCCGAGAGCACCGGAGAGTCTTCCGGTTCTACGGCAATAACTTTAACATCAGGGTTCTGTTCTTTGAGGTATTTCCCAGCGCCGGAAATCGTCCCGCCGGTACCCACTCCGGCAATGAACACGTCCGCTTTTCCTGCCAAGTCGCTCCATATTTCAGGTCCGGTAGTCTTATAGTGCATCGCTGCGTTGGCCGGATTAACGAACTGCATGGGGATAAAGCTTTTAGGATTTTCTTCGCGCAGCTCTTTAGCCCGGGCTATAGCACCTTTCATTCCTTCGTCTGAAGGAGTGAGTACCACCCCGCCGCCATAAGCTTTGATCAGGTTGCGGCGCTCTATACTGGCTCCTTCGGGCATGGTTACAATCAACCGGTACCCTTTTGCTGCCGCTACCATGGCCAGTCCTATACCTGTATTGCCGCTGGTAGGTTCTATAATTAATGTTTCACTGTCGATAAGGCCCTTTTCTTCAGCATCCGCTATCATAGCCAGCGCAAGGCGATCTTTTACCGACCCTCCCGGATTCATCGATTCCAGTTTTGCAAAAAGCTGTGCTCCCGTGTCTGCTGCCAAACTGTTTATTTGAACCAGTGGTGTATTTCCTATCAGGTTAACAATATTATTTGCTTTCATAGTTTTTTTGTTTCTACCCATGCAACAATACAGGCAGGAAGATGCTTCCACCTCCCCGCCCGGAGAATGCTTACAGGACATTCTGTAATTACAGAAAAAACTTCCGGAAAAGCATATCAGTTGTTGCTTTTCAGTAGTTTATCAAGCGTTTTGGTATGATACCCATAGATCGCAATAGCATAAATCCCAATATTAAAGATACGCTCATATAACTCCTTTCCATTTCGTTCATTATAAGAAAATTGAGAAATGAGACCACACGAATAATTCATCCTTATTGCCCTACTCCATGGGATATGCAATCGATTATTAGCATCGCGGGTGGTCTTCGCATCTCAAATCCAGCGGATTTATATGTTTATAGAAACCAAAGCCCGGAATACGGACATGCGACCCTGGCCAGGGTCGTACATGGAATTGATAACCATTTCTTCTATAGACATGTGATGCCTCTGCCATTGGATCGCTGGAGATTTTCTTGGGGTAATGGAAAGGTGCCAGCCGCATGAAAAGCCTGGTAATTCCGATACAGGCTTTCTCCCCCATCCAAAAACCCGGTCTGAATAATATAGCTAATAAGGTCTTGGAGAGTGGTGGGATCTTTTCCCTACTAAGGTTTGGCGGAGAGGAAGAAGGTTTTTCGTAGCACATGTTTTTAATGGATTTCTCTGCTATGGCCTGCAACAGGAAAACCTTATTGGCCGTCCTCTATAACTTTAGTAGGCAGATGGCCACCACCCCCTTATTTTTGACCTTATTTCTTCAGTTGGTTAACTTAGAAGAAAAAAAACCATGACGTGAAAAAAAAGGCTTTAAGTCGCCGCGTTACAAACGCGAAATGTAGTCGGCACGCGATACAATCGCGCGCCAGCCCGGCAAAACAAAAGTTAGCGCGCGTCTGTGACGCGTGCTTCCTGAATTTGTCATTACCAATGACACCTCCTGAAGGAATGGCAGAACTGCTTAAAATAAGAAATATCTGAGGAGCAAATACCCGCAGTACTTTGCCAATATTTCTTATCTCTTGCCGCATTGTTCAAAAATAGCTCAGAAAAACGACATGCTGATGCTTTTACCTCAAAAATTTAAGGCGCTGCCGCATCAAATCCCGCTAAAGGCCACATCATCACAAATCGCGGTTGAAGGCTACGGCTAAAAGCTGTAGTTTTGCGTCATGAGTCAGGAAAAAAAACCTTTTCAAACCGCTAATGTCGCATCCATATCGGTAGCACACCTTCTTCATGATATCTACTCCTCCTTTCTGGCTCCGCTGCGCCCGTTACTTATCGAAAAATTCCAGATGACTTTGCTGCTCTCATCGCTGTTGGATATCTTCCAGCGGGCACCTAATTTACTTAATCCCTTTGCAGGCCTGATAGCCGACCGCGGGCCGGCGCGCTACTTTATTATCGTCACGCCGGCTATTACTGCTGTGGCCATGAGTTTGCTGGGCCTGGCGCCCAGTTATGGCATGCTTGCCATCCTGTTGCTGGTTATGGGGGTCTCCGGCGCTCTTTTTCATGTGCCCTCGCCGGTGATGATACAAAAAATTGCCGGAAACCGGACGGGAAAAGGGATGAGCTTTTACATGCTGGGCGGCGAACTGGCCCGCACCGCCGGACCGCTGGTAATCACCGGGGCTGTCAGCCTTTGGGGCCTTGAAGGTACCTGGCGACTGATCCCTTTTGGATTGATAGCCTCGCTGGTACTCTATTTCCGCATCCGCAAAATTCCTGTTTCTGATGACTTCAAGGCAAAAAAAACCGATGGAGGTATCAGGAAAATGTTGCGCAAATACCGTTCTTTCTTCTTCATCCTTTTGGGCATCATATTCTTCAGGGCTATCGTAAAGTCCGCTTTAACGGGATTTTTACCTACTTATTTTTTCACCGAAAAATCGCAGACGTTATGGTTCTCCAACATCTCGCTGGCCGTGCTGCAAATTGCCGGAGCTGGCGGAACCTTGCTGGCGGGCAGTATCTCCGACAAGTTAGGACGTAAACCCACCCTGATGATTGCCACCGCAGCTATTCCGGTGGTGATGTGGCTCTTTATCCTTGCCGGGGGTGTTTATACCCTGCCGCTGCTTTTGCTGCTGGGATTTTTTGTCTTTGCTCCCGGCCCGGTCATCCTGGCGCTGGTGCAGGACTTAAGGACGCAGCGGCCGGCATTTTTCAACGGTATTTACATGACTATCAACTTTGCCAGCAGCTCGGTAGCCATCGTTTTGGCCGGATGGCTGGGAGATATGCTCTCGCTGCAAACCACCTATATGATTACCGGCAGCGCCGCGATACTTGCCATTCCCTTTATCTGGCGGCTCCCTGTAAAATCACAGGATATGTTAAACCATCATTAAATTAAAACGTTACAAAAGAAAAACGGCATGAAACCAGAGACACTAAGCGCCAATAACAAAGCCCTGCGACTCAACCTGGATAGGTCTAACTACGGAACTCTGGCCGAAATAGGCGGCGGACAGGAGACAGCGCGCCTCTTTTTTAAAGCCGGCGGAGCCTCGGGAACTATAGCCAAAACCATCTCGGCATACGATAAGGCTTTCTCTAACGAGATATACAACCAGGGAAAACCCGGAAGGTATGTGTCGGAGAGCCGCGTAGACAAAATGCTGCACCAGGAGTATAAGGAGCTGGTCACCCTTTTGGGTGATGATACACAGCGGCGCTTTTTTGCTTTTGCCAATTCGGTGGAGACGCTCAATTTCACAAAAAACAACCGCCCCCACGGCTGGCTGGGCATGCGTTTCCAGCTGCAGCCACAGAGCGAACCCAACCATATAATGATTCATGTGAAGCTGCTGGAAAATGATGCCACCCTGCAGCAGATCACCCTGGGGATTCTGGGTATTAACCTGGTGTACGCCTCCTACTATTACCACGACCGCCCCAATGTTTTTCTCTCTTCCCTGCTCGACAACCTCAATAACGACCAGGTGCAGATTACCATGGTGCGCATGAGCGGGCCACAACTGGCTTATGTAGACAACAGGCTGCTGGGAGTGCAGCTCGTAAAAAACGGGATGACACACGCCATTATGTTCGACCGCTATGGCAACGTACAGGAGCCCGACGACATGCTCTACAAAAAAAATGTGCTCGCTTTCCGCGGAAGGTTCCGGCCGGTAACTTACGTGACGCTGGATATCATCCGTTCCAGCATCAAGCTGTTTAAAAAGGATAAAGACTACGAACCCAGCAACACCATCACATTGTGTGAAATCACCCTCAACAACCTGATGGAGCGGGGATCCTTTGACGAAAAAGACTTCCTCGACCGGGTAGACCAGCTCAACCTTATTGGGCAGAATGTGATGATCTCTGACTTTAAAGAGTTCTATAAACTTACCGAGTATTTCAGCCAGTTCAGGTTGCAGAATATCCGTATTGTGATTGGCGTAAAGACCTTCTTAAAAGTATTGGATCCCAACTACTACACCCACCTCAACGGAGGCATCCTGGAAGCTTTCGGGAAGTTGTTCCCGGGATATATGAAGATGTACCTCTACCCCGCCCTGGCTAACAACAACCACGACCAGGTGACCTCCGGAACACTCGACATCCCGGAAAACCTGTTCGACCTCTACAAATACCTGCTGAATAACCGTAAAATTATCGATATCCAACCCGTTAACCCCAACTTTTTAAATATTGATTCACGCAAAGTGATAAACCTTATAGAACAAGGAAAAAAAGAGTGGGAACATATGGTGCCGAAATATGTGATTAACATGATAAAAAAACGCAGGATGTTCGGCTTCAGAGGAACACAAGAAGAATAAGGCTTGCCGATGTGTGTTGAAGTCCCCGCGACCCGAACCTGGTATGACAAAGAAGAAATCGGCAGACTTCACACGACTTTCGCCGCACTTTCATAAAAAGTGTTATTTTAGAGACAAAAAAAACCTATGATCGCTGTTGAACCTGAAGAAGTGGATAAAATCCTTGAGAAGGAAAAAGAGTTGCAAATTATTGATATCCGTACCTTTCGGGAGTTCAGAAACACTCACCTGGAAAAAGCAATATGCATTCCACGCGATAGTTTTGCTCAATATATGAACAAAATACAAAAACATATACCTATATTTGGATATTGCAGCTATGGAATGAAGAGCGATGAGATCGCCCTGTTCCTGGAAAAGAAGTTTAAAAGCAAAGTTTATGTTTTACAGGGAGGCTATGATGCCTACCTGGATTACTGCAACCAAAGAAAAAGAAAGCTATGAGACGTGTTCAGGTTCAGGAACTCAAACAGTGGCTTGATGAAGGAAAAGCCCTGCAACTGATAGATACCCGCGAAGAAGAGGAGTTTAAAATTGCGGCTATCGATGGTTCCATCAACATCCCAAAGGCGCAATTACAGGATCGCTACGCAGAATTGGATACGGATATCCCGGTAGTAATCATCTGCCGTTTTGGCACTAAAAGCGGCGCCTCCGGCCGGTTGCTGATTTCAAAAGGATTTAATGCCGACCTGATTTACCTGCTGGATGGCGGGATTTATGAGTGGGCCACAGAAGCAGATACTACCATGCCCTCGCACCTCCTTTAAACTGCTGAACTTTACGAAGGTTTTGCTGTTTCTTACATGCCACAAAAGCCAGGTACGCGAAAACCTGTTGCAGGCGCAAAGCGTGTTTCTATACCGAAAAAAGGTAATTGTTTAGTGGCAACTGGGGATATCAGGTTCCTGCTTCCAGAGGAAATTAAAGAGTCGTCGGGAAGAGGTTGCGCGGCGCGAGAGAGAAGCAAAAGGGCACATTATCGCACTAAGGTCCGGTTGCAGAAGAATTGCGGAGCGATACCTTAAAGCGAAACCGGGCTGCTCTTCCGGCAAAACTGGTTAAAGCCGCTTTACACTAAATGCAAAACAAATGAACTATTTTACACTGACTTTTCTGTTTATTGCAATACAAATAACTGCAGCTATGGCATCAGACAATCTCAAATACAGCACCCACTATTCCGACGGGAATATAGAAATAAGATATTATGAAGAGGCTGTTTTTGCCCGGGTAACCTCTGAAGGAAGCCTGTTTTCGGGGCGCAATCAGCATTTCAGCACCCTTGCGGGATATATTTTCGGAAAAAACGAAGCTGCTGAAAAAATCGGCATGACCTCTCCGGTGCTCATGCATGAACAGAGCGGCAACGCTGTGATGCAGTTTGTGATGCCCTCCCGCTACGATATCAACAACCTGCCGGAGCCCGGCGATCCCTCCATCCGGCTGATACAATCGGAAGGCTTTTGGGCGGTTACCATCCGCTATGGTGGGTTTAACAACGCATCCAGGTTTCAGGAGAATAGAGATCAGCTGGAAGCATTTATCCGCAATCACCAGCTTCCCTCCACCGGCGAGCTCTACTTTTTGGGCTATGATCCTCCTTTCAGGATGACAGGCCGCACTAACGAAATCCTGATAAAACTCAGTGAAGAGCCTGCGGAGTCGCTTAAAACTTTAAAAAAGTAGCGGCAAAAAAGTCCACTCCCTGTAGGCAGAATAAAAAGTTTTTCTATCTTTGCACCCGCATTGCAACAGACAAATGCAAGGACCCGTAGCTTAACTGGATAGAGCACCGCACTACGGATGCGGAGGTTGCAGGTTCGAATCCTGCCGGGTTCACAAAACCCATTAAAAAAAACCCTGAAAGCTAAGTCTTTTCAGGGTTTTTTAATTTTTGGGGAACGCTCCGGGGGACAGATGTTATGCTTACCAGAAACAGACACCTTTTTCGATGATTATTTTAACACAAACCCAAATTGTGTGGTTCTCGGTCAATTTGGGTGAAATTTAAATCGGTCTCGGCGCAGGCTTTTCCCCGTTATCCTCCTGACAGCCATCTTTTCGAAGCATCAGAACAAAAAATCGATCCACATCACGTGATGATAAAAAGTGCTAATCATCCTTTCCTCCCGCAGCCGTGGGACAGGCTGTTCACTTTGGCGAACAGACATTTAATAACCACAGGCCTTAGCCCCATTCCATACTGTTTCGTCCCTCTTGTATTGCGGGGGACAGGGCGGTTCTTCTCTATCCTGTTGCCTTTGCCCTCAGGCTTGTCCTTTTACAACTTTTGGCTTGTCCCAAAAGTACTTCCGGGTTTTGATGGATTTTCCGAAGGTTCTGCCTGTCTCTAACCTGGGATTGCTAAAAAGTTCCGGAGCGGCAGTGGTTAGAGATGGTGTGTGCTTCGAACCCACAACCTTAAAGCCGGGGTTCCATGGCATTTATCTTTCAGGACAGTCACCAAAGGATATTAAATTACTGAAATACAATACATAATTTAATATTGTCAGTGGTACCGGAAATGCCAAGCGGCAGCAAGGCCCTGGAGGGAGGCCCGCCCGAATCCTGCATAAACAACCAACATCAGCAGCCGGCGTAGCAGGTACGATCAAAATCCTTACTTTTGCCTTCGCACCTTTAAACCAGGCACTGTTTTGAAAAAAGTAGCGGTAGTTATCCTTAACTGGAACGGGGCAAAGTTTTTGCAGGACTTTCTGCCCGCAGTGATCAAATACTCGCAACATGAGGATACAGAGATTATAGTGACGGATAATGCCTCTGTTGATAACTCCCTGGCTATGCTGCAGCAGCATTTTCCTTCCGTAAGAATTATCACCAATACCACCAACGAAGGTTTTGCCAGAGGCTATAATGTGGCCCTGCAGCAGGTGCATGCCCGTTATTACGTGCTGCTCAACTCTGATGTGGAAGTCACCCCGCAGTGGATAGCGCCGGTCATCGCTATGATGGAGCGCGATGACACTATCGGGGCAGCCCAGCCCAAAATCCGCTCATGGCATGAGCCTGCCCGCTTTGAATATGCCGGTGCTGCCGGCGGATTTATCGACAAATACGGCTACCCCTTTTGCCGTGGCCGCATCTTTCAGCATGTGGAAGAGGACCTCCGGCAATATGATGATGAAAAAGAAATTTTCTGGGCTACCGGCGCCTGCATGTTTGTAAGAGCCGGTGTTTTCCATGAGGCTGGCGGCTTCGATGAAGACTTCTTCGCCCATATGGAAGAAATTGACTTTTGCTGGCGCATCAAACAAAAAGGGTATAAAGTGATGTACACCCCACAGTCGACAGTGTACCATGTGGGTGGAGGCACCCTGCCGGCCGCCTCCAGCTATAAGGTATACCTCAACATCAGGAACAACCTAAGCATGTTGTATAAAAACCTGCCCCAAAAATCGCTGAAAAGAATATTGTTGATCAGACTGTTTTTGGATGGTATTGCCGCGCTTAAATTTTTCGCCGGCGGCGGCTTCCGCGACCTGCTGGCAGTGGTGCGCGCCCATAAACACTTCTTTAAAATGATTCCCCGCCTCAAAAAGAAGCGCAGAGCCCTGCTTCCCGGCAAGGTAACCAAAGTATACTGCGGCAATATGGTAGCGGCCCACTACCTTTTCCGGAAAAAGACGTTTAAGGCGCTCAGCCCAAAACGATTTACCTGAATCAGGATGATAATCCGGCAAGATATTTCAACGCCAGCTCATAGCCCGCCAGGCCCAGCACCGTGATTGTCCCTGCCGCGCCTGCGCTAATGTAAGACACATGGCGGTATGGTTCACGGATAAAAACATTACTGATATGCACCTCCACCACCCGCGCTTTGATAGCTTTAATGGCCTCGCCAATCGCTACGGAAGTGTGCGTGTAGTCACCGGAGTTCAGGATAATGCCATCAGCAGAAAAGCCTGCTTCATGCAACTTGTCGATAAGTTTCCCCTCCACGTTGCTCTGGTAATAATCCAGGGTGATGTCAGGATGCTCCTTCTTGCAGATTATGGAAAAAATCTTCAAACGAGCGGTCTCCGTAGTGGCTTTTGGGTAAATATTTTTTCAGTGATGTCGTTGCTTGTCATCAACCGGGTTCTGCGGTTTGTAAAACGGATGACGTATGCTGATACTTCCCCACCTAAATTGCATTGCCGCCTTTAAGCCTTTGCTCTCCGGGCCCTGAAAACCGGTAGGTAGCTATAACTTCTATGGCAATTATTCTCACGTTGGGTATATATCAGTATATTTGATGCGCACTGAAAGGTTTTAAAGCGTTATCATGAATCGGAAAAGCTCTATAGTCAGGAAGCTGATTTTTTATTTTCTTATATTGAATATTCTCACTGTAATATCTGTTGGATCATACTCCTATTACCGGGCAAAAGATGCCCTGGTGAAGCGTACCTTTGATCAGCTAACCTCGTTGCGAATAGAGAAGAAAAACCGGATTGAGCGCTTTTTCGAGAATCGAATCCTGGATTTAAATTTGGTCTCCAAAACGGATGATGTGCGGCATATTTTGACCCTTATTGAGAAACAGGATCGGCAACTTGATGTCACAGAAAACAAAGTGCAAGTGGAATACAAGAAATTTCTGGAGAAACATTTTGTGGCCGGAAATTATTACAACCTCTTTTTCGTTGCCACCCCTTCAGGTAAACACAGGGTTTTTCCAATTTCTTCCGAAAAAAAGCACGAAGCACTCACCAACAATTCGGTCCATGATGGAATGATAGTCATGATAAAGAAGGTTAACGAAAGCAAAGAAGTGCTTATTGAAGACTTTATTCAGGAGGAGCCGATGAATAATTCTGCCATTTTTATCGGTGCACCGGTCTATGATACTGCCGGAAGCTATACCGGTGCGGTAGTGCTGGAGCTGAACATCCAGGTAATTAACTCCATTATGTACGAAAACAATCCGCACAATGGCCTCGGAAATTCAGGCGAGTCATACCTTGTAGGCAATGACTTGCTGATGCGAAGCACTTCCCGGTTTCAGCAAAACTCGGTGTTTAAAACGCGTGTTAACACCGAGGGGGTTAAAAAAGCCCTTACAGGAAATACCGGTACTGAAAAGTTTACAGACTATCGCGGAGTGCAAGTGTTAAGCTCCTACAGCAATGTAAACCTTCCGGGCCTGGAGTGGGCTATACTGACGGAGATTGATGAACAGGAAGCCATGATTCCGATCATGTCTATACGTAATAATATTCTGTATATCAGCGTGCTGATTACGCTATTGCTTTTCGTTCTTGTTTACCTTGCCGCGCGCCGTATCAGCCAGCCTATCATACGCCTGAAACATGCTGCCGAAAAAATCACCAGCGGGAATTATGATGTGACTGTGGAGCGTCTCGACAGTAATGACGAGGTAGATAACCTGGTGGATGCCTTTAATGAGATGTCGAAGAAAATAAAAGAACAGACCGAAAACCTGAAACTGGAGCGCTCGATGCGCCTGAGCTCTATGCTGGATGGGCAGGAGATGGAACGACAGCGGCTTTCGAGAGAACTGCATGATGGGCTTGGACAGTCGATTCTGGCTATCAGGATGCGCCTGGAACGGTTGGAAAAAGCTAAACCCGAAAGAGCACAGGAAATAATGGGAGAGGTACAGGAGCTTATCGCAGATACCATCAAGGAAGTGCGGAGTATATCGAATAACCTGATGCCGGCGGTACTTAAAGATTTTGGATTAGCAGATGCGCTAAAAAATCTGTGTGATGAATTAAATGCGGTGGCCGACAACGATATTACCTTTAATCCTGACCTCGAAAGGAATAAAATAAGTGATAAAGTAAGTACGTATCTTTACCGCATGGCTCAGGAAGCGCTTAATAACATTATTAAACACTCGGGGGCAGCAAGAGCCACGCTGACACTTGATTCGGATGCCGATCACATCAGGATGATTATCAGCGATGATGGAAAAGGGTTTCAGTATTTTGAGGGCATGCGCTTATGTGGAAACGGTATCTCAAATATCAAAGAGCGTGTGCATCTTATTGGCGGTCAGGTGGAGATTTCTTCGAAGCAGGATAGTGGAACAACGATTCGTATTTTAATACCGGAATAATAAAGATTATGAAAGAACTTCAAATTGTTTTGGCCGATGATCATCAGATGTTTCGCGACGGCATCAGGGCTGTCCTCGCCGAAGAAGAACATATCCATGTAGCAGGGGAAGTGGGCGATGGTGCCGCCCTGTTTGATTTGCTCGCAACCGTCCACCCCGATTTAGTGATAACAGATATTCATATGCCCGGCATGAGCGGTATTGAAATTGCAGAGAAGATAAAAGCCGGTTTCCCGGATATTAAAGTGCTGATGTTGTCGATGCACACCCAGGAGGAATTTATTACCAAGGCATTGAATGTGGGGGCTGACGGCTACCTCCCTAAAGATACCAGCATGACAGAACTGCTCGATGCCATTAAAACGATTTGCCAGGGAGAAAATTATTTTAATAAATCAAATGGGGTATGTAATCATGACCCGTGATTTTGATTGACAATTTCTTTATAGGAAACAGGGGTTTTATTTACTGCCTGCTCAACTAACCTCAAAAATAAAAGCCCTCTACTTCTTGATGTTCTTCGG
>Ga0307937_1000933_pt1 | contig 16334 bp, 20 predicted proteins | sample OrgLakmetagenom3_FD_201814 | JGI IMG/M metagenome (GOLD analysis project Ga0307937, IMG submission 201814) | Saline water microbial communities from Organic Lake, Antarctica - #3 | ecosystem: Environmental > Aquatic > Non-marine Saline and Alkaline > Saline | place: Antarctica: Organic Lake...
GGCTTTCTTAAAATTGAGCAACAACTAGCTTTTAAACAGCATTATACCAAAAAATTGAGTGTTTTGGTGAATAATGCAGGCTAAATCTGCTTTCTCCTTTATCTGCTCCACCGCCAGGAAGAAGAAAATCTCCTCTACTCATTGCTGTAAGCAATATACCTTTATCAGTTTCTATGATTGCTGTTCCTCTTCTTCTCTTGCCCATATTTAATCCTTAACTGATTTTTTACTATCCTGTTTTACTTGTTCGCCCTGATTAATAGTATACCCCAAACTCAAATAGTTAAGTTCTTTAATTCTAAAAGATGCTGTAAAAACAACTTTCGTTTTGATCTAAAGTGAACTCTCCATTTCCATCAGCATATCCCCACTTTCCATTGAACAAAACCTTAACATCAGAATCATCGAAATCTATTTTATCGAAAATTGCTTCTGTTCTTTGTCCATACTCATTCATGAATCCTGTTTTGCCCTCTTTTTCATAAAAAGCAATTCCATTGTCAAACAACCCCCCCCCTGGAACGTACACTAAGTCCTGCTCAAGAGGAACAATAAATTCTTTCGTTGAAAGGTCCATTATTCCCCACTTATCTCCTTTTTGAACTGCGAAATTATTATTTGGAAATGAAATGAAATCATATTCAGGGGCTATAATCCAGTCTCCCGAACCATCTGTTTTTAGAATTCCCCATTTGCCGTCTTTTTGTGCGACAACACGAGATTCTTTTGTTAAATACTGTGTACTAAGCAATTTGAAATCTTCATCGAATTTTTCTTCTTGGTACATTTTTTCTAATGTTTCGGCAGCTGCAAAGGTTGGTTTCATATATTATTATTTTAGAGTTCAAATAATATACGTGTAGAAATTTAAAATCTAACAGAAGGGACCATAATGATGAATGATAAGCGATAATTATTTTTTAAAGATGCATGAAAATAACAAAGTCTAAGGACAGTTTGCTCCCAAATAATTAAATAGTCAATAATGTGATATTATCGAACAACCTTCCTGTCTTCGTTCCCTATATGTAGCATATAGATCCCTGATGGTAAAGATGACATATCAATTGAAACAGAATTCTTCCCATATTCTCTATGTTGAGCATCCTTAATAAGCAACTGTCCTTCTGTTGAATAAACTTTAATTTTAGTATCAGAATTTCTTGTCTCGAAATTAATTGTCAAATAATCGATAATTGGATTTGGATAAACTTTCGTATTAGTTACTTCTAAAGTTTCGGTTACTATTGAAACATTTGGATCTTCCCAAATTGTATAATTTATTTTAAATGCTATTGCCACTGCGTTATTGTTAGCACCTGCAGTATTTGTTCTGATCACAATATGACTAATTAATGGATTTTCAATTAACTTTGAAATTAATGAACTTAAAGATTGATCATCAACATACTCACTACCATACCAGCCGATATTATCTGGTATGTTTCCATAATCATTATCATACCCTTCTAATAACCAATATTTAGTAACATTATGATTAGTTAACTCCAAAGACATATTAGACTTCAAATCATTTATTACTAAAGTATCTTCAGATAAGCGACTACTGTTCCAACCCTGCATATGTTGCATATTGATTAAACTAAAATTAGTCACCTCTGTTTCTGTTGTTAATTCAAATTTAAACTCAATTGAGTCAAATTATGTCATATCGTATTGTGAATAAGACACAAAACTGATTGCTACTAAAACGATGCTTAAAATTAGGGATTTTGAAGATTTCATATTGTTAGATTTTATGTTATAATCAAATATAGTCATTTTTTTTAAGTCCATTCCAAATCAATTTCATACAGCTCCACATCAGGAAAATCAAACTGCTCAATCAATTCACTTCGCTTAAAGGTTAAACCTTCCTTATTCAATAAGTAAACAAGAACATTCCATACAGCATCTTCAAGAATATAACCATTCTTAGTGACCTCCTCCTTAGCGAGAATGGGAATCATAAAGTGAGATGGCGTAGCTAAAAGATCTGCATACGTCTTACGAAGATCCATCAGGTTCTTATAGAGTTTAAAGAACTGTTCAAACAATCCAGGCAATATATTCGGACTGCGTTCATCAATATAAACACCATGATCTAATGAAAATATTTCAGCAAGAATTTGTTCGACCTTCTCTATGTCTGACATTATGAATTCCTTTTCAAAAGGACCTAATTCAAACGTTGAAATAAGACTTGGATTTAAGTCCAAAGCTTTAAAACACGATTTTATGCGTTGAAATCGATAATACCTTGGTGGATTATTACTTAGAGTTAGTGTATTCCATTCATCTGGAGTTGGTCCAAGTCTACACAAGGCCAAGTAATCAGACAAAAGAAGTGCTGCAGGATTAAACTCATCATATACAGTTTCAATTTCCATAATTTCATTGTTATTAAAAATGTTTCAGAGTGCTTTTACACCCACTCCATATCTATATCATCAAGATCCACATCTGGAAAATCAAACTTCTGAATCATCTCGCTTTTACTAAATACCTTTTCTTCCCTATTCAATAAGTAGACAAGAATACGCTCTATCGTTTTTTCCTGATCAGCATATTTATTAACGACTTGTTCTTTAGTAATTATTGGAATCCAGAAATGGGTGGGTGCTTCTATCAAACTAGAAAATGTATTCTTTAGATCATCTAAATTCTTATACAGCTTAAAAAATAAAACAAATAAGTCAGGTAAAATTGCAGAATTGCGTTCATCGATAAAGGTGCCAAATTCGATTAAAAAACCTTCATTAAGAATCTGCTCCACTTTCGCTAAATCTGAATTTGAAAATTTTCTTATAAAAGGACCTTTTTCAAAGTCCTCCACAGCTATAAAGTCTAAATCCAAAGCCATCAAGCAGGAAACTATTCTTCGAAATCTATAATATCTTGGCGGATTCCCTTCGAGGGAAAGGCTATGCCATTCACTTCGGTTAGGTTGAATTCTTCGCAGACTAAGGTAATCCGATAATAAAACCTCAGCAGGGTTTAGTAATTCATTTACGGAATCAGTTTTCATGTTTTATATTTTAGGGGTTGGTATTCAGTTAAACAATCTTCATCAAATCGTCAAAATAGTAGTAATCATAAGTTATCAAAAGGTTTGTCCCTCCTTCATTGCCAGGCTCAACTTCGAATGTCAATTCATAATCAGTCCAATCAAAGCCTTTAATTGAATCATCAAGTAAATGTCCTTCAACTGTTTTTTCAATAAGGCCTTTACTCCATAAATATACGAAGTAGGAAATGTTCTTTTCATGAAGTCCCACTTCCTTACATTCATATATTTCATTAAAATGAACGCGTAAGGCTTCAATTTTTGTTGGGGTTAATTGTTCGAAGTATTCGTCTTTATCTAAACTAATTTCAATGTATTCATATTAAAATTTTTAGGTTACAATAGATATACGATAGCAATTATGAAATCTAACTTTTTTTAAAAATAATTTTACATAAATTAAATTTTGTGTCATTCCTCCTCATATCAAACGATCCCATCGCCCTGCCCCGACGGAAACGAAAAGCTTGCTGTATTTGATGGCTATTTGTGTACTGATTTTCGAGTGCGACTTAAGAAGCTCCTCGAAAGCAGTTGACACAAAAGACATTCAAAAAAGTAACTTGCAGGTGTAGGCGGAAATAGGCTCAAATAAAAAGCATTGTTCACTTTTAATTTTTAATTTCTCATTTTTAATTCATCATTACTTAACTACTTCCTCACCCAATATTGCGTTCTATAAAACCAGCCAATATATCCCCTTACCGCAAGTTTATTGTCATTAACCAACCATAATTTGGCATCATATAATTTCCCATTATTCGGATCAAGAAGAATTTCATCTCCAGTCCATTCATTTCCTGATTTTTCAAGACCAGTTATTATCTTCATTCCGATCACAGGTTGATCTTTTCTGTAATCTGTACATTTGAAACACATAGCGTCTTCTACAGCTATATCAACTTCTAAATTATGCAATTTTAAAATTTTACCGTAAAGCTTTCCATCTTTTAGATAAATTTTAACTTCTGACTTTAATTTTCCAGATTTATCATCATAGGTTTCCCACACACCCTCAATGGTTTGCGTAAAGCCCATAAAACTCATTATACTAATACAGAAAACTATAAGGGATTTAATAAAATACATATTACAAAAATAACTTTAAAAGACACAAAACCACCTATATTCATTGACTTTTGTTAAAATATAGCAAAATTATTGTTTCTGGAAATAATTTTAATCATGTGTTAAATGATAGTAAGAGCAACAACGATACTATCTGAATAGTATTGGATAGACACAAGAAAAATTAGAAGACTTGGTAGCGATTCAAAATAAATAAAACTACTTTTTACGTGTCCAATAATGCGTTTGATAAAGCCAACCCAAATATCCTCTAAGGGCCAATTTATCATCATTCACCAACCAAACTTTTCCGTCATATTCCTTACCATTATCTGGATCAAGTAAAACTTCCTCGCCAGTCCATTCCTTACCGGAGGGCTTTAAACCATTCAAGAAAATCATTCCCAATACCGTTTGATTTTTTCTATAGTCATTGCAAAGTGCACATTTTTTATTTTTCTTTGTTTCATCTGCATTGTGATACTTGATTATTTTTCCATAAAGTCTACCTTCTTTGATATATAACTTTACATCAGATTCTAATTCACCTGTTTCATAATCATAAGTCTCCCAGATTCCTTCTATGGTTTGGGAAAAACTTGAAAAACTTACTAAAATTAGACAGAAAATAAAAAAGTGCTTCATCATTTTATTCAATATTAATTGAGACTAAAAGGGAACGAAATCGAACAATATTTGATTAGTGAAACAAAATTTAAAGAAGAAAGTTTATCTTTTAATATCAGATATGTTAACTTATTTAGGCAAGGTGTTATCAAGCTAAATTCCTATTTTTGTAAAAAAACAGCAATTATGTCAAATGCCCCTTCTACCCCCTTAGCAGAACGTATGCGCCCAAAGAATTTGGATGAATATGTTGGTCAAGAACATTTATTAAAAAAAGGGGCAAGTTTAAGAAAATCGCTGGAAGCTGGAGTTTTGCCTTCGCTAATTTTATGGGGACCTCCAGGCGTTGGGAAAACAACTTTAGCAACATTGCTTGCGCATCAACTGAAACGTCCTTTTTATACACTATCTGCGATTTCTTCAGGGGTAAAAGATGTTAGAGAAGTCATTAAGAAAGCAGAAAACCAAGGAATGTTTGACCGTGCTGGATCAATTTTATTTATTGATGAAATTCATCGTTTCTCCAAAGCCCAACAAGATTCTTTATTGGGTGCTGTAGAAAAAGGCGTAGTGACTTTAATTGGTGCAACGACAGAAAACCCATCATTTGAAGTAATCTCAGCTTTGCTTTCTCGTTGTCAGGTTTACACTTTAGAATCTTTGGAGAAAGATAAACTAGAATTGTTACTCAAAAACGCACTGCGAAGGGATGAGTTTTTATCAAAGTTGGATATTACTTTAAAAGAAACCAATGCGCTGATTAGAATTTCTGGTGGAGATGCGAGAAAGCTATTGACGTTACTCGAAATTGTAGTCAGTACTTTCCCTCAAGATGCTAAAATTGAAGTTACAGATGATGAGGTTTTTTCAATTGCGCAGCAGAATATCGCACGTTATGACAAAGATGGAGAGCAACATTATGATATCATTTCTGCATTTATAAAATCCATTCGCGGAAGTGATCCAAATGCAGCTGTTTATTGGTTAGCAAGAATGATTGAAGGTGGTGAAGATGCGAAATTCATAGCACGAAGATTGATTATTTCTGCCAGTGAAGATATTGGTTTAGCAAATCCAACAGCATTAATAATGGCAAACAATACTTTTCAGGCGATCAACACCATCGGTTTTCCTGAGGCCAGAATTATTCTCTCACAATGTGCAATTTATTTGGCCACTTCTCCCAAAGGAAATGGTTCATACATGGCAATAAATCAAGCACAAGAGTTGGTTAAAGCTACAGGAAACCTTCCTATTCCTCTTTCATTAAGGAATGCGCCAACTAAATTAATGAAGGAGCTGGACTACGGGAAAGGATATAAATATTCGCATGATCATCCTGGAAACTTTGTAATTCAAGAGTTCATGCCTGATGAAGTTAAGGGGGCTTCGTTTTTTAAAGGTGGAAGTTCCAAAAGAGAGCAAGAAATTGAGGAAGGGATTAAGAAAATGTGGGGAGGGAAGTATTGAGTATTTTTAATGGTTAATTTTTTAATGGTTAATTGTTAACGCAATGCTCTGATATTCGCCAATTTATTGTGTTGAGATTCGCAAATTAAACTTTAGTGTCTGAATGGATCTTGTTTGTCTGATAGAGATACACAGATGGCTTTTCACTTCGAGTTAGTCTTTTTCTTTGCGAAACTCTGCGTAATTATTTTTCTTCTTTTCTGCGGTTAATATTTCTAAATGCCAGTCATAAAGGCTAATCCCTTAAAAGTAATTTAAATCCTTCTCCAATCTCGTTCAAAATGCTTTCCGCTGTCATAGCATACTCACTGTGTTTTTTAGCGGCTAATTCTCCTGACAATCCATGCAAGACAACACCAAATCGGGTTGTTTCTTCAGGAGAAAAACCTTGTGCTAAAAGTCCAGTGAGAATTCCTGTGAGCACATCTCCACTTCCACCTGTTGCCATTCCTGGGCTTCCATTCAAACTGAAATAACACTTTCCTTGTGGAGAGCAAATTATCGTTCTAGCATCTTTTAATACGATGTAAACTTTATTTATTTCACAGAATTCAACAAGGCGTTTCAAACGTTCTAAACTATTTTGTGTTTCACCAGCTAATCGTTCAAATTCTTTAATGTGTGGAGTTAGAATACTATGCTCTGGAATATCATTTAACATTTCTCTGTTTACAGCAATACAATTTAGCGCATCTGCATCTATTACAATTGGCTTATTGGCTTGTTTTAAGAAGTATCTTAAAAACTGAACCGTTTCTTCAGTCTTTCCTATTCCTGGACCAATTCCATAGGTATGCTTATTATTGATTTCTATTTCACCTTTTAGATAATCAGTTCCATAAGAATCGTCACACATTGCAACGGGAACAGAAGTTTGCATTGCATTTAATCCTATTGAAGGAACAGTAGCTGTTACCAATCCCACACCTGAAAAACTAGCTGAATTTGAGGCAAGGATTGCTGCTCCTATCTTGCCGCGACTTCCTGCAATAATATTGGCATGACCATAAGTTCCTTTATGCGAAAAAGTCTTTCTTTTCTCAAGAAAAGCACCAACTTTTAGAGGAGTAATAAAATAGTATTTGCTCTTTGATTTTGAAGCAAATAATTTGTCTAAACGAATAGCTAAAACTATTACTTTCCCAACTGAATTACCTCCTTCTGGAAAGAAAAATGAAAGTTTAGGAATATGAAAAGTAAGTGTATAATCTGCCTGAATTATTTGATCCACTTTTGAATTTAATTCATCACAATATAATCCTGAAGGCAAATCAATTGCTATTACTCTTTCAGGTTTACTCTTATTTATTTGTTTAATTATTGCTGCTGTAATGCCTTCAGTTGGTCTACTTAACCCAATTCCGAAAATGGCATCAATCACAATTTTCCCATTAAATTTTAAGTTTTCCAGTTCACTTTCTGATTGAATAGAATGAATTTCACAATCCGCCTTTTGAAGTTTTTTCAAATTTAAATCAAAATCAGATGCTTTTTTATCAGTGAAATCGAGTAATATACATTCTACATTGCAATTGTTTTCTTTTAGTAATTGAGCAATTACTAAACCATCACCTCCATTATTTCCTGGCCCACAAATTATCGTAAAAGCATGATTGAGTCCAATGTTTTTCACTATCCAATTAAAACATTTACTTGCTGCTCTATTCATTAATTCTGAACTAGAGATGTTTTGGCGTTCTATTGTAAAAGCCTCAAGATCCTTAATTTGTTGCGCATTTAGTAATTTCATATAACTAGTTTGGGTTCTTCTCTAAGGTTAATTTATTTGGTCCTGCAGGATGAATAACATTCAATACCATTTTTTTATTAGAGAGTTCTTCGATAAGCAGAATTTCTGTACCTCTACTATATATAAAACGATCTTCATATCGGTAATCCACAATTTTCAGGGTATCTCCTGAAATTTCATATAGTCTTTCTTGCATTGGAATAATTGCTTGACCTTGGGAATCAATCATAAAAACTTGATTGTTATCTGAAAATTTCAATCCACTTTGGAACCTGGTAAAAGGTTTTTCTGCTTCAACTACTCTCCAATCTCCATCACTCAAAATCTTCTCAACATCCTTATCGCGAGATAAATCTATTTGTTCATTGCAACTGACAAAAAACAAACATGCAAAAATCATAGCCAAAAATTTCATTTCAATAATTTTTAAATCAATAGTATAAATTCAAAGATAACGAAAAGAAATAATAAAATTGATTAAGGGGGGGGGTAGAAGCTAGAGAGGACAATTTAGTAAGTATGATTATTATTAATTGCAAGAAAACTTAACAAAGGGTTCTTTCAAAACAATATTGCTTTTAAATTATTTAAAAATTAGATGTATTTTTATATGCATTAAATTAATGAAAAAAGATTTCAATTTTTGGGAGGAACAAATGGATTTGTTGGCCCAGCAGGATTATGTAATTATCGAACAGTTTTTTAATCCTGAACAGCTCAATTCTGCACATCATTTTTTTCAACAAAAACAAGATGAGGACGCTTTTGCTAAAGCTGCTGTCGGTTCTGCTGGAACAGAAAAAATCATTCGTGAAATTCGTGGTGATTACACTTATTGGCTAGGACGCGAAAAGGATTCAGAATTACATGCTGTTTTTGAGGTGCTAGATGAAGTGAAATCTATTTTTAATCGCTTACTTTTTCTAAGTCTTGCGGATTATGAATTTCACTTAGCACATTATCCTGAAGGATCATTTTATAAAAAACACCTTGATCAATTTGAAGGTAGAAAAAACAGAATGATTTCTGTAGTTATTTACCTGAATAAAGGTTGGAAAATTGAAGATGGCGGAGAATTACGTATTCACCCGGAAGGAGAGGAAGCTATTGATATTGCACCCATAGAAAATCGCTGTGTCATGTTTAGAAGTGATGCGCTGTTTCATGAGGTCTTGACTTCTAATACTCCGAGAAAAAGTATAACAGGTTGGATGTTGTATCAGCCTGCTGTTTTGCCTTTCTTGGCTTTGTAGAATAACGATTCTAAATTAGTGTATAGGTGTAAGAATAAGAGCGAAGCAGTAAAACTGCATCGCAGCGACTCAGTATAAAAAAACAGAGCGCAGCGATTACATTATTGAGCATCGCGAAAATTAAAAAAAACAAAAAAAAGGTGATAAAAAACCTAATGTTCATTAAATGTCGTGAGTTCTAAATTAGTGTATAGGTTTAAGAATAAGAGCGAAGCAGTATAACTGCATCGCAACGACTCAGTATAAAAAAACAGAGCGCAGCGATTACATTATTGAGCATCGCGAAAATTAAAAAAAACAAAAAAAAGGTGATAAAAAACCTAATGTTCATTAAATGTCGTGAGTTCTAAATTAGTGTATAGGTTTAAGAATAAGAGCGAAGCAGTAAAACTGCATCGCAGCGACTCCGTATAAAAAAACAGAGCGCAGCGATTACATTATTGAGCATCGCGAAAATTAAAAAAAACAAAAAAAAGGTGATAAAAAACCTAATGTTCATTACCACCTTTTCTAAAATTCTAATCTAAGGAAAATGTCCTGAGTTCTCGCCTCAATACTTTCTACTCCCTACTCTCTACTGAGAAAAGCTATGCTTTTCTAAACATTAAATCGGAAGTGCATAATATCACCATCCTTAACGATATATTCTTTTCCTTCTACTCCGAATTTACCTGCTTCTTTACATGCAGCTTCAGAACCATATTTCACGAAATCATCATACTTCATCACTTCTGCGCGGATAAATCCTTTTTCGAAGTCAGTATGAATAACTCCTGCCGCTTGAGGTGCTGTTGAACCTTTTAAAACTGTCCAAGCACGAACCTCTTTAACTCCAGCTGTGAAGTAAGTATCTAAATCTAATAATTTATATGCTGAACGAATTAATCGATTCACTCCAGATTCAGTTAATCCTAATTCTTCCATGAACATTTGGCGCTCATCAAAAGTATCTAACTCAGTAATGTCTGCTTCAATTTGAGCTCCAATTACCAAAACTTCTGCCGCTTCGTCCTTCACGGATTCTCTTACCATGTCAACGAATTTGTTTCCGTCTTTCACAGAACTTTCGTCAACATTACATAAATACATTACCGGTTTTGAAGTAATCAAATGCAGGTCATTAACATGTGGCAATTCATTTTCTTCAAATACCAATGAGCGAACAGATTGACCAGACTCTAGATGATTTTTGATTCTTTCTGCTATTTCATAAGCTCTTTTCGCTTCTTTATCTCCCGACTTAGCTGATCTTGCTAGACCACTTAATTTTTTATCAACAGATTCTAAATCTTTCAATTGCAATTCATAATCGATAACCTCTTTATCTCTAATAGGATCTATTGAGCCATCAACGTGAATAATGTTATCGTCTTCAAAACATCGCAATACATGAATGATTGCATCCGTTTCACGAATATTAGCCAAGAACTGATTTCCTAGACCTTCACCTTTGGAAGCTCCTTTTACCAATCCTGCGATATCCACAATCTCCATAGTAGTTGGTACAACTCGCTCTGGATTTACAATTGATTCTAACTTTTCAAGACGTGGGTCTGGAACAGAAATAGTTCCTACGTTAGGTTCAATTGTACAAAATGGATAGTTAGCCGATTGCGCTTTCGCATTCGATAAACAGTTAAACAATGTAGATTTCCCAACATTCGGTAATCCAACAATTCCACACTTTAATGCCATTTGAAAAAATTTTGATGCAAAGATAATGCTTGCAATTGATAAATACCAATTTGAATTTTATAATATTGGTTTATTAGGGGAATTGGGGTGGGAAAAAATCGGTTTATATGTTACCGCAATGGTTTTGCGCTGTAATGGAAATCTTTCCCCCTTCTTAGGCATAAGAGAATAAAATTCTATGATTATCAGAATAGTTGGGCAAAAGATGTTAGACATTAGACTTCCTAGTCTAACGTCTAACATCCATTTTTTGATATAGAGATTTTCAGAAGCTAAAGCGAGATGCACTAAAGTGCATAGTTTTAACTCTATCTGAGACCAATAAAGTATTTAGCGAAACGATTTCACAACCGCAGAGCGTAAACGCAACACCAAATACTTTATATGTTTATTTCAATGCTTTTTTTATTCTTTTATCAGTCGAATTAGAGCTTTGTTGTTTCCTGACTCAATATTTAATAAATAAACTCCTGATGATTCTTCTAATTTCAAATTAAGCAACTGACTTTTATTGAAAGTGTTCGACTGAACTATTTTCCCATTTAAATCGGTAACTAAAATTGTTACGGTTTGGTAATTCTCACCTAAATCAATCGAAAAATCACCTTTCGTTGGATTCGGGTATACAATAACTTTATTGCTGAAATTATTTTCAATAATTCCTACATCATCAATAATAGAACAAACTGAAGTGTCCGCGCAAGCGCCTTCATTGATGGCAACAGCATAACTTCCATTACCGGCAGCTGTATAAGTTTGATTTGTTTCACCAGATAATGGTGCAAAGCTATTATCGCAGTCCAACCATTGGTAAGTTGCTCCCGCATTTACATTTTGAGCTGTGATTGTATTACCTGATTCGCTTACCATAACATCAGGAAGAGGGGTTATAGTGATGTTTTCTATAACAATACTATCACATCCATTAGCTGCTGCATTAGAGAATATGGATGTATAACTTTCATTTGCCGTAATATTATTTGATACTGTGGCGTCTGCAAAAGTATAGCTCTCTCCGCTACAAAGATCGATCGCTACGGTTGCTGTTGGTATTGGATTAATTGTAACGCTAATAATAGCACTTGTATCAACGCAAAGACCATCATTTGCAACCAGATAATAATCATCCGTTGCGGTAATGATGTATGATGAATCTGTTTCGCCTGTAATTGCCCCCACAGAATTATGCCATTGGTAATTTGTATTTTCTGTCAAGTCCCCTGCAATCAAGGAATCTCCTGTGCACAGGTCTTGAATTCCAGATATATTTAAATTGATATCCTTACACAAAATAGCTAGCATTAATTCAGTTCGATCACTAAACGTTTCGTTGACTTTTGTGGCAGGTTGGTCAACCGTTGCTCCTTGAGGAACCCACTGCGTGGCAGCAGCATTTGTTCGACCAGCAAGGTTGAGATAGTTAGCGTTTGCAAGCCCCATTGGGTTTCCGTAATAATTATAAGCTAAACTATAACTCAATGGAGTTGAAGACCCTGTGTAAACACCGTAATAGTGGGAATAATCCATTGAATCAATTGTACTTGTTGCGTTCAAGGAGTTCGGTGCCATATCTACCCGGTATAAATGAATAGTTGAAAATGCGTTTGTACTTTGAACCCGAATACTATCAATTGCTAAGTATTTGAGCGACAAGTCATATATCCCACCGTATTGGTGAACACTTTGATCTCCTATTGGTGCTCCTGAAGTCATTTGATTAGCTGCAGCGTTAGTCAAATCATTTCCATTTGGAGAACTATCGAGTAAAAATCCTGGATTATCAAAACTATAGTTTGCAACAAGCGAAGCGAAACTTGGGTGGGAGGGGTCAATTTTTTGACACATGTAGTCTTGAATTTCAGATGGAGGAATAGCTGCATTCCACATACGTACTTCATCAATCTGCCCATCAAAATAACGAGGACCTCCCACGGTATAAGAAGCTCGCCCGATATTTAAATCATAAGCACCGTGTGAGATTGATCCAGTGTAAGCAGATGTTCCTACTTCCTCACCGTTGATGTAAATACGAATCGTGGTTCCGTCATAAGTTCCAGCAACATGATACCACTTTCCTGTAGTCATTATTGGTGCAGAAACCACTTCTCTCCAAACTCCCGCTCCGGAAAAATTAAAAGATAAAATTCCATTTCCGCCGGCACGCAGGACAAACCCCTCATTCCCAGCAGCCCAACCATCTTTGGAAATAATAACATTTTGCCAACTGAGTGCAGCCCAATTATCAGCTTTAATCCATGCTTCAATCGTCATGGATGAAGTAGGATTTAGAGATACATTATTTGAAGCACTCATGAAAGTGCTATTATAATCATAGGACGACCCAGGGCCTGGTGTCTGAGCACTCAATGAAAATGAAAATGAGAGAATACCTAGAATTATTGAAGAGAAGTGTAAAAATTTTTTCATATTTTTTTTGTGTTTAAACACGTGAGGTGTTAGTTAAAAATTAGAAACGAAAATTCCAAGTTAATTAATAATTCCGACTTAAAAAATATTTAATGATTTTTTAAAGGCTGGCCTAAAGGTTATGTTGATCAATAGATTTCCTAAACCTTCTCCTTTAGAAGCTCCTTTTTCCAATCCTGCGATGTCCACAATTTCCATAGTCGTTGGTACAACTCGCTCTGGATTTACAATTGATTCTAACTTTTCAAGACGTGGGTCTGGAACAGAAATAGTTCCTAAGATAGGTTCGATTGTAAAAAATGGATAGTTTGCGGACTGCGCTTTCGCATTCGATAAACAGTTAAACAACGTAGATTTACCAACATTAGGTAATCCAACAATACCACACTTTAATGCCATTTGAAAAAATCTTGATGCAAGGGTAATGCTTGTAATTGATTAAAGAGTGAAAAGGTGTTGCAATTTGAAATTAGTAATATGGAGGAATTAGGCTATTTTATAAAATATACCTAAATCAAAAGTTTTTAAACGAAAATTCCTACTCTTCCACCTCTTCAAGTTCTCCTTGAAAGAATTGGGTGGGTATTGTTAAGCAACCGGTTACAGATCCTAAATTGGAAGTCAGTGTACCAATAAACGCTCTAACATAAGGAAACATAATGGCTGGTGCATTTTGATTCACAAAACTTTTTTTCATTTCTAGATCAGATATCTCTTGGTCAAATTCAAATGTTCCTATTCCAAGTACAATTAATTCAAAATGCTCTTCACATATCAATTTAACGTCCATAATAATTTTGAACAATTTTTGATTTTCAGAATCGTAAAACACTTTGGGTTCAACGCTTAGGTCTATCTTTGATTCTCCATCGTATTGCTTAAATCCATCAAAATGGACATTCGAAAAGTCAGCACCGTGAAATTGTAATTTAGGCTGATTTGAAACTTCCATTATGCTGCAAATCTATTTGAAGGGACAGAAGAACTTTCTTTCACGCTAACCTTATAGTTAGCATGAGCGATATTCGATTTAAACTGAACACCTTCAGTCTTTAAGCTAACAAAAGAACCTTTGCCGATTAGTTTATTGATGTTTTTATATCTGTTTTTGAGCAACCATTCCTCTAAGGAAGCTTTTGTTTCCTTATCTAACAGAATGTCTATTTTATCTTCTATCTTTTTTAAATCGATCATAATTTTAATTATTTTCATAAATTCCTAATTACAAACTCCCTCATAATGTGAAACAAAGGTACTAATTTTATTCCTATTGTATAAAGCCAATTGAATTCGCTTTTTATATTGCATTCCTCTTACTAAGTAATGATGTGGATTACTTGATATGTCTTGAAATAAAATACCATCAACTTCGCTCAAGACATTGTTCTCCATTAAATAATCATTGATCTCTTTCAGTGTTGGTTTAAAACCAGTCGTTTTTATAAACTTTATGGATATTTTCTCAATTTGTTTTACAAAAAACTCATATTCCAATCTATTAAAAACAGTATCTAACACATTCAATTCCGCAAACTGTGCTTTATATATTTCGTACTTCCCTGTTTTCCGTTTGGATGATGAACCCCAATAAATAGCATCAGATTTGTCTTCCCAAAAATAATACGCATTTCCAAGCCAAGCATTATCTTTCGTACACATTATAGGTCCAGTTATTTTTTCATTTCTTTTTTCTTGGGTATGATAATATTCCATTGAATTAGATTTAGTTGTTAATCTAAAGTTAACTGAATTAAAACAAAAACGCAAGATATTATGTGAAAAATAAATCTGTATTTTATAATATTCGATTTAATAGGGAATTGAGGGAATTAGTTTTGAAAAGGTGGAAAAAACTAAAGACTAAATAACCAAGTCTAATTCTTAAATATTGGCATCAAATTATTACTTCACCAAACTTTTTAGAAATTCATCAGGTGTCATAACCGGAAGTAAAGATTTTTTAAAGTCTTTTCCATTTCTGGTTAATATTAAGTCACACTCAGATTCAGTTGCACTAAAATATTGCAACGCATCTTCAAAATCAGAAAATGAAGAATTTAATCCTTTCTCAATAGTTTGTGCATCTAATGAGCAAATTTCACTTATAATTTTAAATTTCCTTAGTTTTTCTATCGCAATTTTTGAGTTTTCAAATTTGGAAAGAAAATAATTTACTGTTGCAAATGAAATGGGTGAAACAACCAAAGTCAATTTTTCCTTTTCAGCTAGTGTAGCAATTTTTGCAATCGATTCATAAAAAGGTTTTCTTTCTCCCAAAAAATCCAACATCACATTTGTATCTATGAAAATTCTTTTAGTCATTTGTATTTTTCTATTAAGTAGTCAGAATACTCATTTTTATAATCCAAATCTGTTGGAATTGAATTTCCAGTGGCAATACTTTTTATAAAAGGTGAAATTTCAAAATCATCTTTATGGTCTTCAGAAGTGAGAGATTGCAAGTAAGATTCAATAATTCTCGATAAACTCATTTTCTTATCAGAAGCGTATCTTTTTGCGCTCTCAATAATCTCCTTATTGAGTTTTAATGTGAGTTTTGTGTCCATAATAAAATTTTATACGTACAAATATAATAAATAAATGCGTATAAATGGTTTGGGAGATGTGTTTTTTGAATGTTGGGTATTGTTGATGCGTGTGCTACTTTATGGATTTTTCAAAAATATGGTGTAAAATTGTTTTCTACATATAGAAAAACCGAATCCGTCAACATAGTATTCAGCATTGACTTATCGGCACGCTGAATACTTAGTTGTTACCTGCTGGCTTTTCTCCTTTATTCTTTCATTTCGTAAATTCCAGAATCAGTTACTATAAAAGTTCCAAATTCAGTTTGAGCATATTGCCATATTTTTTCTTCAAAGGTTTTAATTAAGGTTAATTCCTTTGTTTTTAAATCTAATTTATACAATCTGTTATTTCCCATATTGGGAATATACAAATGACTTTGGGTGAT
>Ga0307937_1000936_pt1 | contig 16289 bp, 24 predicted proteins | sample OrgLakmetagenom3_FD_201814 | JGI IMG/M metagenome (GOLD analysis project Ga0307937, IMG submission 201814) | Saline water microbial communities from Organic Lake, Antarctica - #3 | ecosystem: Environmental > Aquatic > Non-marine Saline and Alkaline > Saline | place: Antarctica: Organic Lake...
CTCTTAGGATGATTTGGTCTAGTCGTGCTTTGGTTACACGCTCATTTATCTTCTTATGAATTGACATGGTAGCTCCATCTCACTTTAGTACCGTCTTCGTACTTACCAGCAGTTCTACCTGTCTTTAACGCTCTAGATGTACCAGAAATGTTTTTAGGACAGAAGGTATTAGCAGCAGCTCTTAATGTAGGGTATATATCTCCTCTACAATTAACTATTGATTTACCAAGTGTTTTTGCATTTGATTCTCTTATCTTTAACTTATGCTCCTCGGTCATATCTCTCCCATTATGGTAAGCACTGTATTTATCTCTAGTCTCTTGTGAAACTTCTTTTTTATACATAGGGTTTAGTTTACCCATCTTTTGACTAGATAATAATTGTTTAGTCTCTTTTGAGCGTTTCTTACCAGTTAAGGCTTTAGCTCTCTTATCTTTAGTTTCTTGGGATTGTATACTATTAAGTCTATCTCCATATTGAAAACATGCTCTGGGTTTGTTTAGTTGTTGTAGTCTTATTTCTACTTTGACAGCTTCATCACGATTAGTAAAGCCTGTTCTTAGCATTTCTACTCTATAACCATGTTTAACCACTATATTCTTCCATAGTTGGTTTCTATTCTTGTTATAGGCTCTTTTGCCAGTACCTACTCCTATATAGAATAGTTCGTTGGTGTTTAAATTATAATGTGCATATACATACCATGTCTTCATTGCTTTCCTATGCATTACTAATGCTTTTGTCGTTAAATTATAGCCAATACACTGTAAGTAGCTGTAATTATATGTTTATAGGCTCTGGTCTTTTGTTAATTAATCAACCTATGAGTTTTACCAGTTGTCGCCTTATAAACCCTTATTAAATGGTATCTTACGTAAGTAGCTAGATTAATAAGATATAGTACATATAGGAGATGATTATGGCAATATACAAAAGAAGTGAATCAGACAAGCAATTAAGTAAGAATTTTAAACTAAGTGAGTTGATGTGTAAATGTGGACAATGTGAAGAACAAATCGTTCATGATGACTTAGTATCGTATTTACAGGAGCTTAGGGACTTATATGGTCACCCTATCAAGATTACAAGTGCTTACAGGTGTCCAAATCATAATGAGAATGTAGGTGGAGTATTAAATAGTAGTCATGTTAAAGGTTGGGCAGCTGATCTACAGTGTGACTCATTACCTATTCTAGAAGAGATTATAGACCAGATGTTTAGTGAGAAGAGTCTAGGAGTATATGATGTGTTTATTCATACTGATATAAGGGCTGAGTCTAAGAGATGGAATAATAGGACTATTGTAAAGAAAGAGTATCTACCTAAGTTAATGAGTGTTCAAGAGATAAATGATGCTTATAAGAAAATAGAAGATGGAGAGTAATATGGATACTACAGGATACGAATGGATGGTAGATGATAATGGTGTATGGGTTCTAACTATACCTATTATATTTCTATATGAGGATGATGCAGCTAATGGTCATTTTACTTTTACTAAACAAGAAGAATTAGATTCATATAATGAAATGATAAGTACTCGTTACCCTATCCAACCTAAGTAAATTTATATACCCAAGCTAAGTACTTATAATTACAGTTCTATACCCAATATACCTGGCATATACCTAACTTTTTTGGGTATAGAGTTAAGTGGTTGAAATTAAAGAACTAATCCTTAAAATACTGTAAAAAGACCTTTTCTAACTACTTAAAATTATTAAATAAATATTTCTATACCCAATAAAACTTTACCTCGGAGTTTTCATTAAGTAAATATATTAGTATCCATGTATATTATATATCCCTGAACTGAGACAAAAGCTGGTATAGATTTTGGGTATACTTCTAACTTATTGTTTTTATTAGTACAGACCTTTCTAAGTAGCTGTAATCTCGTTCTGGGATACGTTAGGAATGGTTTGGTATAGCTGGGTATAGAGTTAAGTTACTGTAATCATGGGAATAAGCGAGATATATTAACTTTTCTTTAGATATAGCCTAAACATTAAGCGTTTACACCAATTAGAATATATGCAATGTCTTCAAGAAGATTTAGTATCTATAGTAGTTAGTGTTGAATTAGAATGTCTTCAAGAATACTTATATAATGTAAGTGTATCAAAAACTGGCGAAATTGTAGATGCATTCGCTTATGAGAATCTATAATGAGTACTGAACAAATAAAGCTTATACAAGAGTTAATGTACAATAATTATAATTATCCAAATTATATAGTATATACTGCCAAAGAGAAAGCCAGACGTAAGCAATTCGATGAAATAGCCAAAATCTTCATTAAATTATCAGTCTTTAAGTAGCTGTTATTGTTGTATATATGAAAGTATATTTAAAATAAGGTTTAAAAAGTAGTTAATATACAACATAGAATGCTAATCTTTATAGTATAGCAGCGATAATGCTGTTTAAACAAAGCAAAAGGGTTTAAATGAAACTAAAGTTAGTACAAGAAGATGAAAATGAGTCAACCATTAATTTTAGCAAGTTAATGAAAGAAGCTCTTAATAAGAACATCTAACAAAAGGATTAGAGATGAAAGAAGAAGTGAAAAAAGAACACAAGCATCAAAAGGGTTTAGTAAGGAAAATTAAGGCTGGCGAAGAATTTACGCTACTTAATGGTGACAAGATTATTAATATAGCTGGTCATTCAACTACACTTAAGATTATTAAGAAAGAAAACACAACAGAAACTCAAATGGAGAGCAACAATGAAGAATCAAGTAATAAATAAGCAAGACACAATAGATTTTATTGAGAATAGTATTCTTATATCAGATGTTAGTGAGAAGAGTACAGACCATTACCTATTAAACATGAAAGAGCAAAGAGTAGCTAAAATATCATTAGCCGCCCTTAAGTCCATATTAGGTGTGGGTAGGTACAACACATTCTATACTACATGTCATGTACCAGCATTATTTCAATATAGACCAGATGTTAAAGAGAAGTTATTCGTAGAAGACTTTTTTCAAATCTTTAATGTATATAACCCACCAAGATGGCAAGAAGATGACTTTTTCTCTGAAGTAGAGTCTAAGAAGCCATTAGGTTCATATCCTGCTATCTATAAGAAGTTTTTAGAGCATTTAACAGAAAATGATGCGCTATCTGAAGAATATATCTTAGATTGGCTTTCAACGGCTCTTAAGGGTAAGAATATAACTTATCTATCTCTTATTGGTGCTCAAGGTATTGGTAAAGGTGTCTTAGGTTCTATATGTGGCAATCTATTTGGTTCAAACTATAGACAAGTATCTGATAGGGTTATTAAGTCCTCATTTAATGCACAAATTAAGAACACATGTCTACTTAATATAGATGAAGTACAGTTAACTACTACAGAACAAGTTGAAAGATTAAAGTCATTTAGTAATGAGTTTATAGAAGTTGAAGAGAAAGGTAAGGATTCTGAGGTTATTAAGAACTTTGCTAATATATACATATCTTCTAATAGAGTTGATGGTCTTAAGGTTGAGGTTGGTGATAGAAGGTTTTCTTTTGTTAATCTTACTTGTGATAGGCTAGAAGATAACTTATCTCAGAAAGAAATTGACTTATTACTATTAGATGGTAGCTTGGTAGATGAATTTGTTTACTTCTTATTAGATAGAAAGATAGTTAACAACATGAGTAAGCCATTTGTATCAAGAAAGACACATGAAGTACTAGAAGCTTCTCTTAGTGATTGGGCTAGATGGTTACTTTATAGCTATATACCAGCAGAAAGAGTTAAATTTGACAATAGCGGTGTATCAGGTTCTTTAACTATAAGTATTAATGATGTAAAAGAAGCAATGCTTAAGGATTTACCTTATATGGGTAATGCTCCGGGTCGTAATAAATTTAAGAACTTAGCCAATTCATATAAGACTGTATTTACTTGTAAGTCAGTTCGTGGTCATTCAGATAGTACTAAAAATGGTGATTTTATTGAAGTAAAGCATGGTTTGCAGTTAGTACAAGCAATAACTTTAGGAGATGTACATGAAAACAGTATCTAATCTATTAGAGTTAATGTTTAATGAGAAAGAATGTATTGGTAAGATGAGATGTAAAGATATGCATTACTATAAGGATGAAGTTGATGCTTCTTTTGAACAAATCGTTATAAATCCAGTACTTGAAGGTATTAAAGAGAATAACATTACATCATATAGAAACTTTCTATTTGAGATAGACCCTGAGAAAGAAGAATGGGCTACATTTAATAATGAACAAAAGTTAGCTGAGTTATCTAGACAAAGACAATACTTCATTGACAAAGGTGTGCCAACATCTGCTATAATCTATTCTGGTAATAAGTCCTTACATATACTTATGTGTTTAGAAGACGAATTACCTAGTCGTGGTATTTGGAAATTTACTAGAGAATGGATACAAAACATTTTAACCGAGATAGACCCTAATAGTTCTGCTGTTATAGGTGTTCGTAACCCATTGAATACACGTAAAGATACTAATATATCACCTAAAATCATACAGTTAGGTAAAAGAATCACATATGATGAACTTGTACTCTGGTTAAATAAGTTTCCAGACACTAAGCCAAAGGCTAAATTAAAGAACTTAGATGAGTCGAGGATGGATTCTAAGGCTATCAAAGCATTAGTTGAACAAAGTGGTAAGGGGGACATGAGAAAGCGTTCCAAGACGTTCTTAGAGGGTCAATATGATGATGGTAGCTGGAATGATGACTTTTGGTTCACTGCCAATGACTTATTTGGTCAAGGTTATGAATATGAAGAGGTTGAAGCTCTATTAGAGTCAGTAACAGGTCATTTAGATAAGATGGATGAGTATCAGTTAAAAAGAATATATGAGAAAGAAGAATATTTTAAATATAAGAAACCTTTTAAGCCAACATACAAACAAAAAGAAGTAAAGAAAGAGTTTAACCCTAAATATAAGTGGTAGAATGAGCGGCTTCGGTCGCTTTTCTTTTCAAATTTTATATAATGGGAAGATTTACTACAATAGTATCATAAAACTCTAATAAAAAGTCAAAAAAGTTTCATTTCTAAGTACTTAATATTGTTCAAATATTGAAATTAACTCCAGAAAACTCTAATTTTAACCCTAAAAATACTATAATAAACTTATAAGAATCATAATCTATATAGTATAGGAACAAAAGAAATAAAGTAAATAACAAGTAAAACGTAAGTTATTGAAATGATTCTAAAAATGAATTTAATTGAAAATAAATGAAAATAAATCAGTTAAATTTAACAACTATATAACAGGAAGACATGTGGAGACTTAATCTTTACATCATAACAAGAAAGGCAATAAAGCCAATCTAACAAAGGAAATGAGAATGAATTATTACGATGAACTTGACCAAGAGAAAAGTGAATTAGAACTAGAGATTGAGAGGATTTACCACCTTTCTAAACTTACCACAGTGCCAGTAGAGAGTATCTGTGGGATTATGCTAGAAGAAGTACCTGTTAATGAGTCTTTTGAAGGCGAACTAATAAGAGAAGCATGTAGACAAATTTTAAACCAACAATTATTACACTAAGAATCACAGGAGATTTAGAAATGAAACAAACAATTAAAGACACATTATCAGTATTATTTTATGGAGCAGCTACGGCAATGTGGTATTGGATAGCGATTGACGCTTCACCAGTATTACTTCCTATAGCATTAGTAGCGTTAGTTATGACGTTTATTGCAACATTAGGACAGTTTTCGCTTGTAGTAGTAAGAAGAGATGCTGACAAAAGAAGAGAATTAGCTAAAGGGAGTAAATAATGGAAATAACAAGATTACAATTAGAGAAATTAATTAGAGAAAGAGCCAAAGTATTAGCTAATACAATGTTTGAGAAGAAGAAAGTAGATTTAAAACGATCTATTACAAAAGAAGCTTATAGAGATGCAAGGTTTAATACTTCTGCTGGTGCGTATAATTCTTTAACAGAAAGTGAGTTATCAGGTAGAAGAAAGCAAGTATTTGAAATTATAAAAGAATATAAAGGAATAACTAGACATGAGATTGTAGACTTATTTCAACAAATACATGGTACTGAAATATCAACCGGAAGTATCTCAGGTAGACTAACAGAGCTTGAGCAATCAAATTTAATAGAAGTAGTTGGTATTACAATGGGTAAATTCAATAAAAAAGTACAAATGTACGCAACAAAGGTAGTATAATGAGTAAGAAAAAAGTAGAGAATAGTTGTATATTAGTAATTAGTGATATGCATATACCATACCATCATAAGGATACATTAGCTTTCCTAACAGCTATTAAAGAATCATATGATATAGATAAGGTTATATGTATTGGAGATGAGGTTGATAATCACTCAATGAGTTTTCATGATTCAGACCCAGATTTACCAAGTGCTGGAGATGAGTTGGAAATAGCTATTGAGTTCTTAAAGCCTATATATAAATTATTTCCTAAAGTATCTCTAGTAGACTCTAATCATGGCTCTATGCACTACAGAAAAGGAAAACATCACGGTATAGCTAGAAAGTATTTGAGAGAGTATGGAGACATTCTAGAGGCTCCTGAGGGCTGGGAATGGCAACACCATATCAAACTTAAATGTTCTGATGGTTCACAAGTGTATTTTCACCATGGATTAAAGAAGAATGGTATACAAGTAACTAAAGAGATAGGTATGAACTTTGTACAAGGTCACTTTCACAATGACTTTAACATCAATTATTGTTCTTCTCCTAACGCTTTGTTATGGAATATGACTGTAGGATGTTTAATAGATGATAAGGCATTGGCATTTGAATACAATAAGACAAATATGGGAAGACCTATTATAGGATGTGGTATCATTATAGAAGGACAACCAATGTTAATTCCAATGGTTCTTGATAAGAATGGCGATTGGATAGGAGAATTAAGGTAATGAGCGACAAAAAACGTAATAAGTATAGAGCAAATGTAAGAGGTTTCGTAGATTCTGATTATAAGGATAAATTAGATGCTAAGAATAAGGCATGGATGGACCAATTTGAAAATGAGTATTACTCTAACGCTTTAAATAGGGAAGGTTCTATTCATAGGACCGAACTTACTGAAGAACAATTTGAGGTGGCTAAGAAGGAAACTTTTGATGCTACCAACGCTCAAAACAGGGATGTTTACGCTATTGCAAGCACTAGTACTAATTATTTGAAGTTCATTGATGACGATAATAATTACATAGAGCCAACTGGAGAGTATAGATATGGTGTTAACTCTCTACAAGACCCTCAGTATGCTTTTAAGACGTTCTTAGAAGCAACAGTAGATGAGATAAACTCTGACCTTGGAAGAAGCTTAGAAACAATCCTCGTTGAATTTGGACAGGAATGTGTTAAGTTAGGTGCTAGTTTAAGAAAAGATAAGATTAATAGTTCAATTAAGAAACAGAAAGCAATTAAACAGGAGAATAAAGATGAAAAATAAGTATTTTAGCCCAGATTCAGTACAAAAGAGAATAGAGGAGAAGATTGAGAAGTATACTAGAGCCTTTAAGGATGAGGCTGTTAAGAATACATTGGCTAAGATGCCTAAGAACCAAGAGACTTTATCTATTATAGAAGCTGAATTAGAGACTGTAGTAGCTAATATGCCGGGAGATTCAAGTAGAGAACAATGGCATAACTTCACTCAAGGTATTAATTTAATTATTGGTGCTAACGTAAATGACCGTAAACAGGCTGAAGGAGCTATAAAAACATTAGAACAAGACGAACTATCTATTGACATTGATAAGGATTTAGATTAGTATAATAACAACAATAACTAACAAAAAGGATTAATTATGTTTACATTTTTTATTTTCTTCGTAGCTACTATGACTATGATGACTCAAGATTACTCTAACTGTATAGATTATGGACTTAATGGTAAAGCTCATGTATCATGTACACAAGAACAAAAAGATAAGATGGCTTCTAATTTAGCTGAAGTTGAAAGAAAACAAGGGTTTAAGACTCTTTATTTAAAAGATTAAGAAGACGAGAGGGTTACAGGAGATGATTGTAACCCTCTCTATATATTCCTTAGTACCATAAATACCAAGGTTAAAATGTTTATTATGAAGGAGCACTTCCGCCACTTCCACCATTAGTAGTAGTAAAAGAAAATGAAATATAACCGCCTCCGCCATCTCCACCATTAGATCCATACCAAGTAGCATTTCCTGTAGAAGATGTTCTATCTTGACCAGTACCACCTACGTAGTATCCAGCTCCACCACCACCACCTGTAGTAACTTCACCATCACCAACACCAGTAGCATTACCACCTCGTCCACCATTTGCATTAGCAGAAGCACCAGCTCCACCGCCACCTAAAGCTTGACTTGAACCTGATTCGCTTGATGTACCACCAGCACCACCAGATCCACCACCTCCACCAGCACCAGCATTTGAAACTGAACCACCATTAGAACCAGCACTGTTTCCACCACCACCACCTATACCACCATTTGCTCCATTAACAGCCTTATCTACTGTAAAAGATGCATGGTTTGAATGACTTGTTGCCCCTGAGCCTACTGATGGTGAAGGAACTCCAGTTGAATTACTAAGAGAACCACCTGATCCTCCGCCACCTAAGACAGACACTATATTGGTTGTACCTATTTTTATACTTGCTTCACCACCATCACCACCATCACCACCAGCACCAGCTAATGTACCGTCAGCATTCTTACTTCCGCCAGCTCCACCTGAAGGTACAACAAAAGTAAGAATTTGTCCGGGAGTAAATGTATATCTACCTATAACAAACTTACCTCCACCTCCACCGCCTGAAGAAGAAGCCCCATGAGTACCACCAGCTCCACCACCAGCTGACCATACTTGCATAGTTAATTCAACCGCTGCACCAGCAGTATCTCCAGCTGCTTCTGGCACTGTCCAAGTATATGTTCCCGTTGAGGGTATTGAATATTGTACTTCTTTGTCTGCTTTCTGTGGTAAATAAAAATTGCCTGACATTACTTATCTCCTTGATTAAATTCTTTCCACCATTGAGTTATCTCTTCTTTAGACATATCTTTAGTGAACTTATATACTATCTTATTAATTCTCTTTGTTTTGGCATTACTTTTCCTAGTTCCATCTACTATAAAATAGATCAAAATACCATGTGTTAATGCTAAAAATGCTAGTAATTCCATTATGCTACATCTCCATATACTGTTATTAGGAATGATCCCTGTGTATCTTTCTTAGATGTTACATTTACCCTTAAAATATCATCAGTAACTACGTCTTCTCCATCAGTTATAAATGATACTAAAGCTGATACAGAACCTGAAGCACTTACTCCATCTGCAATTTCTGGCTCAGAAGCTAGAATTGTGTTCCAAGTAGCTCCATTATCACTAGATTTTTGAATGTCAATAGTTAAAGAACCACTAGAGCTAGATACAGCAGATGACGTACCATTCATTAAAGTAAGTTTAATCTCTGTTACTGTAACGTCAGAGGGTGCTCTAAATGTACCAATTTGTACTAACTCAGCTGCGGTGTAGTTATTAATAAACCCCATAACCTCAAAGTTAAATATCTCTACCTTATTAGCTCCTGCCTCTAGACCATCAATTCTGGTTTCATGATCGTCAAAGTTATCCTTTATTAGAGTGAATAAACTCTTTTTAATTGCCTTACCTACTTCTATTACCGAAGTTGGAATTGTAACATACGCCATATAATTCTCCTATCCTATTAAGTTTGTTGAAAAGGTATCTTCATCAGTACCAATTATTTCGTTCTCATCTACTATATATGAGTTTGTAACTCTTTCTTCACCCGAAGCATCTACATAGTCATTAGCTGTTTCGTTGGTTATTCTTGATGCTCTTGTATATACAGCTCCAATATCCTCTATTTGTAATTGAACTGACTCACCAGTATTTTCAAGTGAAGTTACAATACCCACTCTCTTACTGTTGCTACTTGATCCTAAGGCTACATATAATCTATCTAGATCTAACAACACCCTTTCACCTAGTTGGAATTTAGACAAATTAAGCTTACCTTTAATTTTTATAGTTGAGTTAGACACTGAGTTAACAAATGTCTCTCTCTCAACCATTTCCTGTGCATCTACTTGATTATACAAGTAAAAGTCTAACTGTTTAGTATTCTTATTACCGATATACTTCTCAACAAAGTTAGATGTGTATGAAACTTCACTAGTATCTTCTGACTTTTTAGTAGGATTCCAATCAATAAACTTATATCTAGCTATACTTGTCTTTGTTAAATCAAAACTGTCTGCTTTTACCTTCCAAGATATTAAATCCGATTCAGTAATTGACCTTAAAGTGTCAATAGGAACCTCAGAATCAAGTATATCATATCCCAAGTCAAGACTTGGATTTACATATAAAGAACCTAATATCGTCTTATTTATCTTATTAACTACCTCTTTTGCTGAGTCTGGCTGAGAAGCTAGTTTTTCCGGGATAACTAATGACATTACTTGTGGTGCTCTAATTGATGCATCTATAAAAGAGGCGGTATCTACAAATTGACCCAACCCTACACTATCTATAATGTCTTTTACAACTTCTGGACTTGTCTCTATCAACTCTCCAGTAGGTTCTCCATCCTTTGTCTTACCAAAGCAATCAAGATATACCACTGTTTCGTCATTAATATACTCAATATTTTTATAAGAAAGCCCTATTGTCGCATCAAATGGTCCACCAAAGTTAGTTCTTAGTGTAAGTGATTTTTCATATACCTGTAGTATCTCGTAGCTAAAACCATCAGGTCCAACTACGTAATCTCTGGGGTTTAATATATCCTTCAAATCAATCTTATAATCATTAGCAGAGCCAGCATATAGTACAGTAGTTCCAAAAGAAGTAGTTCCTACATTTGGATTAGTAATAGGTTCAGGATTAATTGATGTAATTGTAACATTACTCCCTAAGAACCTGACTTGATAATTATCTTGAGTCCTAGCTATTGCTTCAAATACAGCTTCAACTAGTGTATTTGTATCGGGATTACTAACAGTTAAACTAATAGGTGTGCTATTGTCTGCACCATGATTAGGCTCTTTAAAATCACTTACTTCAACTGGAGCTGTATCTTTAAACCAATAGGCTGTAGATTCTCCTTCAGTATCATATAAAATGAAGTATTTCTCGTACATTGGTCCAGAAACTATGTTTATATTAACTACATGAGGAACACCAACCCAAGCACCGGCAAATCCGTCCAACCATCTAATTGGTTGAGCTAATCTAACAGTAGGTGCAGTGTTAATCTCTGTATTTGACCCTATTGTAAAAGTAGTTCCTGCCGAAGTGTTTGTTATTGTTACATCGGCAGAGTCTATAAGGTTAGTATCTTTATCGTATCTAATGTTGAATAATTCCTTCTTAGTCACTGGATCACCAGCACTATGGGGTAGGTTAAAGTTAGTAGATAATACCATTGTGTTGCCACTTATTCTTCTAATGGTCTTTTCTTCACCATCAAAGTCAATTATATCATCAGCTTTAAAACCAGTTACATCAGTCAAAATAATTCTATTTCTAGATATAATAGTATCTATAGTAGTAGTACTCTTTTTAATAGCATGTCCAGCTACTTGAAACTCTCTATTTCTATTGTTATATTGTATCTCCGGTATAAGCGTAGCATCTCTATTGTTAAATGTTCTATCTAATTCATTAACCTTAATTACGGTATTCGTCTTTACTTGGTTAACTGTTACTTCAAAATCACTAAACTTAAGTACATCGCCATCAGATAAGTCGTTTAAAAAATTAGTACCAGTACCTACAATGTAATCTGTCCCAGTAATACCAGTAAAAGTTCCAGTAATAACAATACCTCCAGAACCATATTTGTCTAATGATTGGACTTGCAAATTATCTGCCTGTCCATATATAATCCTTTTATGGTTATTTGAATCTTCATCTATAACATCTGTACCGTATTGAACAGTAGGGACCAATTCATCTAGTGCATATAAACTATCATTCAATGTAAACACAATTGCTTTAGTGTCTAAATGCTTACCTGTAATAGTACCTCTAAAGATAATTTGTGCTTCAGAAACCGCTAAATCTCTGTTAAATGTATATATATTGGCATCTTTATTTTCAAAGAATACAGTATCATACACACTATCATACTTGCCATCATTGTTGTTTATTTGAAAGTTACCCTTACCAACTAGATTAATACCTTTTTTACCTTGACTCATTTGGGATTTAAACTTAGGAACTTTAACAATTCTAGGTTCATATTCCACTTCTGCTCCAGAACCTAAATCCCAAGCTAGATTAATAGGTACATTGCTAAAAAAGAACCTATATTCTACTATAATCTCATCATTGTCTTGGTCAAACTCATACAAATATAATTTAGACGTAGTTACATCATAATAAAACTTAGTAGCATCTGTAACTGCACCAGTATTAACCACTCTCGTAAGCTCAGTAGTCCCTAGGAACACTTTGTTGACAAACTCAGTAGTTACCCTAGCAAATAAGCCAGAGTCAGAGAGGAAGTTATAGAGTCTCTTAGAGGCATGAATATGACCTAGGATTATCTTCTCACTCTTATTTGATGCAATATATTCTTCATGTGTTGTAAATGCCACATTATCTCCTAACTAGTTGTAATTACTTCTGTGATGCTTTCCATGCTTTAAACTCTTCAAATTCTTTCATTAGCTTCTCTTGTTCTTCTTTCTGTTTAAGTAATTCTGGTCTCTTCTTTAAAGCTTTTGCTCTTTGCTTATCTAACTCTTTCTTTTCATTATTCTGAAATTCATCAACCCACTTGTTATTCTTCTCAAGCTCTTTTTCAAACTTATCTTCAGCCATAAATTCCCAACCATCTTCCTTTTTGTGGAAACCGTAAGTAAATAGTGAGGTATCAGCATATTCTACGATAAATTTATCGTGCATCCTACCTTTTGCTTGTGTGTTTCTTGCTCTTCTAAATGCTATATTTTTCATATTATCTCCTATATTACCCTTATTAAACTACTCAAACCATATTAATTCTAAATAACCAGACCCACCAAGTCCACCAGAACCTGATGAAGACCCTCCGCCTCCAGCTCCTGTATTAGCAGCGGCACTATCTCCAGTACCAGCAGGGTTGCCATTTGCTCCATTACCTCTACCACCAGCACCTCCACCACCAGCTTCTGCGCCACTAGTACCACCTACATAATTATTCATATTATATCCTGGAGAACCATCTTCATCTGCCCCATATCCACCACCTTCTCTAAATATGTAGATACCTTGAGTTATTGCACCTCTAGACTCAGCTCCAGAAGAATTACCTCCTCTACCGCCAAACCAATTAGTAGAACCAAAAGTAGTATCTCCACCATTAGAACCACTACTTCCTCCATTGCCTATGGTGATAGTGTAAGTAGTATTAGGAACTACATCTACAAGTTTAGGAACCATATTAGCTCCACCACCTCCGCCATCTCCACCATTAGAGTCTCCGCCACCTCCGCCAGCCATGCCATAAGCTATAACTTTCGTTATTCCAGCAGGACAGGTCCAAGACGTTGAACTTAAGTATACATTTCTATTTATTCCAGCCATATTATCTCCAAATAACCACTTCCACCAGCTCCACCATTACTTGCGGTAAAATTGGTGGTTGTATTGCCGCCTCCGCCTCCAGCTCCTGTGTTAGCAGCGGCACTATCTCCACCTCCGTTATTTCCACCATTAGCTCCATTACCTCTACCACCAGCACCGCCACCACCGCTAATTGTCCCAAAAATTGCTGCTCCACTGTCTCCTGTTATAAAACCATTAATTGAACCTGAACGACCTGAACCTTTACTTACACCACCATTACAAGCAGCCATGGATATACCACCTTCGTTCTTTGGGTAGTATGAGCCATCTGGATCTCCAAAACCTGCACTACCTTGTTCTGAACTTTGAGCTTTGCCACCAGGACTACCTTTAAATGTTGCTACAGCTCCAAAAGTAGTATCTCCACCATCCCCACCATCGGTTGGTGAATAAGAACCTGTTCCACCTGTTCCTCCATTACCTATAGTAATAGTATAAGTAGTATTAGGAACTACATCTATAAATTCCATTTTAAAACCTGAACCACAACCACCAGCTCCACCTGAAGAGAAAACATCACTACCAGCTCCACCTCCACCGCCACCCATTCCCATGAGCATAAGAGTTGTTATTCCAGCAGGACAAGTCCAGCTTCCAGAAGATGTAAATTTTTTATTTGTTTGTCTCATTATTATCCTTCAAACCAAGTTACTAGTAAATAACCACTTCCACCTGTTCCACCTGTTCCGCCAGAAGTACCACTAGAGTCTGAACCTCCACCTCCACCTCCAGCTCCTGTGTTAGCAGCAGCACTAGAACCATTTGTAGCAGTAGTTCCACCATTAGCTCCATTACCACGTCCTCCAGCACCTCCACCTCCGCCACCATCAGCAGAAGAAGAACCATCAACTCCACCTACATAATCTTGTGCAGATCGTCCACCATTAGAACCAGAGATACCGCCCATTCCGCCACCAGCTGGTCCGACAGAACTTGCAAAGTCATTATTACGAAAAGCTCCATCAGCTCCATAAAATGTATGTAAAGCTCCAAAGGTAGTATTTCCACCATTAGAACCAGCTAAACCCGTAGTAGTAGCAGATGCACCACCTGTTCCTCCATTACCTATAGTAATAGTATAAGTAGTATTAGGAACTACATCTATAACAGTATATCCCATACCAGCTCCACCGCCACCACAGGAATCTCTATCATTGCCGCTATTTTGACCTCCACCGCCACCGCCTCCGCCTCCAAAACCCCATAGCATTACGCTAGTGATTCCCGAAGGAACAGTGAGTGAACCTGAACTTAAATATTCTTTAGTAACCATTCCCATATTATTATCCGTTAATTATATACCAATCAGTACCGTCAGAAGCAAATGTCCATGCGCCCCAATTAGTTTGTAGTATTCTTGAAGCGCCAACACCTTCTATATCTTCTGAACCAGCTCTAATAACGGTTATATTATTAGTGTTGGCTTGACCCGTTTTATCCTTAATTGTTAATTTATCTCCACTTGAAGGAGAAGGTAGTGTTAAAGACCTAGAAGAAGATGTATCTACTAAATAAATGTCTCCAGCAGCTAAAGTTATATTTGAGCTTACGGCTGTTACTGAAACACCACCTGCTGGAGTTGTCCAACTTGGTGCTGATGCTCCATTTGATTGCAATACTTGACCACTAGTTCCAGCAGCTAATTTAGTAGCTACTCCTGAACCTGCTCCATATATCAATTGTCCATTGCCATCCATAGGATTAGTAAGAGCGCTATTAATTTGAGTTTGTATATCAGAGGTTACTCCGTTAAGATATTGAAACTCAGCATTAGATACTGTGCCATTTGCTAGTTTAGCTGAGTCTATTCCTGCTTTAAGCTCTTCATCTCCTATATTTGATATGGTGTTATTATCTGCATCTATTGTTTTATTAGTACATGTTTGTGAGCTATCTACATCAACTATTTCAGATTCTGAACCAACATCACCAATTTTAAATTTAGAAGCTAGAGTTGAATCATATCCAATTCTAACATCAGTAGCATCACTCATCTCAATAGTAATACCTGCAGCAGCAGCACCAGCAGAAGATTGATTACCACCTTCATTTAATGTAATGTTTGCATCTTCTATTTCTAAAGTGGCTGTATTTAAAGTTGTTGTAGTTCCATTTACTGTTAAATTCCCACTAACAGTAAGGTTTGAAGATATAGTCCCACCAGTACTATTTAATTTAGAATCTATCTGTGTTTGAATAGCAGAAGTAACTCCATCTAAATAATTAAGTTCAGTATTTGTTACAGCAGAAGGGATTAATTCTCCAGATCCATCTGTTTCAACTGCCCTAGAAGCTGTTAAAGCCTCTAGTTTACTCATTTCTATATTGGCTGAAGCATCTATTTTAGCATTTGTTACTGTTCCATCTGCAGGAGCATTATCTACCCATGATGTATCATAATCTGTACCTGTGTCTTTAACTAGCACTTGACCACTAGTTCCACCTGCAGACATACCAGCACCTGCTGGACCTGTTAAATCGCCAGTACTTGCCCAACTTCCACTATCTTTTTCAAAAATCTCACCTGAAGTAGTATTTATATATGTATCACCATCTTCACCTTCAGTTGTTGGATCAATAGTACCTTGAAGTATACTTGACCCCTGCGGTCCAGTTGGAATTGTTGAACTTGGTGTAGTTTCTGATTCAAATCC
>Ga0307937_1000947_pt1 | contig 16163 bp, 11 predicted proteins | sample OrgLakmetagenom3_FD_201814 | JGI IMG/M metagenome (GOLD analysis project Ga0307937, IMG submission 201814) | Saline water microbial communities from Organic Lake, Antarctica - #3 | ecosystem: Environmental > Aquatic > Non-marine Saline and Alkaline > Saline | place: Antarctica: Organic Lake...
AACCACCACGAAGCCTCAAAACTAGATGTAGTGTGCTTTCTTTTTGGATATTATAATCAGATAATGTACGAGCATCTTCTAATTGTTTTCCGGCAAAAATTAGGCGTTGTTGGTCAGGTGGGATGCCTTCCTTATCCTGGATTTTCTGTTTTACCGATTCGATAGTGTCCGAGTGTTCTACATCTAGAGTAATAGTTTTTCCCGTGAGCGTCTTAACAAATATTTGCATATTAATATATTACAACAAGTTTTATTTATATGGTTTTTCTAAAAGATTTTAAAAAAGATTTTAAAAAAATCTTAAGCAAAATACTGGATACAAGATTTTAAAATTCTCTTTTTGCCTAAGATTTTTCTAAAATCTTTTAAAAATTGATTCAACAAAACACCCTAAGAAATATGTAATACTCTTAATTGCTCCAAGAACCACCATTTAACATATTATAATAATGTCTCATTTTAACTCTACCACTGGTGTAATTACTCGTTCAATGAAACGCACTATGGATATCGAGAATAATAAAAATACTCCCGTGTCTAAAAATCAAATCATTTTAGAAATTTATGAAGATACTAAACCGTTTATTGTTACACAAGATAATAAAAATAAATTAAACAAACCTGTTTATTATTTGCGTGAAAGAGTAACGCTGGATTATTCACGGTATTTTGAAAATGATCATGAAGACGAATACAATAGTAATAAAGACAATGACGATGAAGACAATGACGATGACGATGAAGATTATGTAGAATTTGTTAGATATGTATCAACAACAAAATGTGAAAAAAATAGTAAATATCAAGAAATTGTTGAGTATAATAGTTGTGTTTCAAGTAATTCATGCACTGATGAAGAGGAGGAACAAGAAGAAGATGAAGAACAAGATGATCCAAATGATGAAGATTATATTCCCAGTGATGACGAGGATGATAATGAAGAGAATTGTATTCAACACACAGGACAACAAGATAACCATAACCATAACCATAACCATAATTATAGTTATGATTATCCAAGTGATACAGAAACAGAAGAGTTTGAAGAACAAGATGACCCAAACGATGAGGATTATACACCTAGCGAAGGCGAAGAAGACGAAGATGATTATTAAAATTATAAAAGTAAAGTAAAATATATATATAAATAAACCACACAATAAATCACACAAATTTTTATTGCGTGATTTATGTATTCAAATTTACAATATATTAATTATGTTTGCTATCGCAAGTAGTATCACAATTACATAATATAGCACCCTTTTTAGAAGATAAATATGAAGCATATGAATTTCCACCACTACCTTTTTTATTTAAATTTCCCCTATTTTTATATTCACTAGATTTACCATCTTCTGTATTATAAACACTACGTGCCGATATATTAGAAGAATGGACTGATGAACGTGCAGCAAAGCATGTGAATATATTTGAAGGTACTACGTTACAAGTCCCGTTATTACATCTGTTTTTTTTAGGTATATAAAACATTTATATAATATGATATTAAAATATTTATACAAAAAATTTATACCTATAAATATACTACCTATAAATTATAAAATTGATTTTAAATATAAGGATTATTTTATAATAATAACAAAACAACAATCATTAATTACATGATGAACTTAGTAATTAGCGAAATTCAAGAAGAACATAAAGATAAATATCAACAAGATGAAAAGAAAAGTATAAATAAGTTAGAAGAAGAATTAGATAATAAAGCGAGAGAAAAAATACATAATCAGGATATTATTCCAGACTCTCAATTAATGTATTTTAAAAAGTTCAGGAAACTAAAAAAATTAAAATACTGGTGCAATATTTGTAAATTAGGATTATACACCAAAAAAAATTATGATAAACATATAGTAACGTGTAATTATATTGAAGATAATAAAACTATACAGTGTAGCAAGGAAAATGGAGTAAAAGAAAAGATAAGTGGGGAAGCAGATAAAACAGATAAAGAAATAACACATAAAATTGATAAAGACCAAAAAGACCAAAAAGACCAAAGAGACCAAAATCAAGATAAACAACACAAGACAACACCCAACATCAACCATAATAATCTATTACAAAAAATGAAGATTGTCAAAAGATCAGGAAAAAAACTTATATACAAAAATAAAACTATAGGGGATAAATCTAGAGTAAAAGCACGAGAAGAACCAAGTTGTGATATGGTACCCGTAACACATATATCACCAGAAGCAAATACCACAACAAACATACAAACAAACACGCCGACAAAGACACAATCAACCACACAAGAAAAACCAACAAATGATTTATTATATTCAATGTTACAGGATCTAATGTTAAAATATAATGATATGAAAACAGAATTTGATGAAATGAAAAAATATATACAGAAAACGAAGAAAAACATAAGTGTATTAGATTACCTAAATGAACAATGTGATAATACAAATATAATGCTATATAGTGATTGGGTACAGTCATTATCTATAACACGCAATGAATTAATATATATGTTCGAGTGTAAATATATAAGTGGAATCTTAAATGGACTTATAAAAAATCTCCCTTTGGAAAATACCCAAACTCATTGTATTAAATGCTTTGAACAAAAGAAGAATATATATTTTAAATATGATGTTGTAATTTGTGAAAATGAAATTGTAGGAAACGATAAAGATACTCAAGAAGATAATAGAAGTTATAGATGGCAAATAATGGATGAAAAAGACTTTAATATATTAATTATGAAAATAAGTCAGCAATTTATGAAAGAATTCCAACTGTGGAAGAGTGATAATAGAGTAAAAATAGAGAGAAATGAGGAATTTTATGAAGTATATATGAATTATATGAAAATTTTATTGGGTGGAAATCATGAAAAAGAAAAAAATAATAAAGATATTAAGACGCGATTATATCAGTATCTTAAATGCGATTTGAAAAATTTAATACAGTATGAATTTACCTTTTAAGAGGGGGATATATCCCCCTTAAACCCCCTTTTAGATGGGTTGTTTATGTGGTTGTGTTGTGTGGTTGTGTTATATTGTTGTGTTATGTTGTTGTATGTGGTTATGTTATATTGTTGTGTGTGGTTATGTTATGTTGTTGTGTTTTATTAAATATATTGGTTAAAAAATTAAAATATAAAATATATTATACCCATAATACACACAATACCCACAACATAATACACATTACATTATTCCACTAGAGTAGACTTATGAAGTGTTAACATATCCTCTAATCCTTTATATGTAAAACCAAATTCATTCATTGATATCACACCCCAATTGAAATTTATTAAATCAATATTTTTTTCTATATATTCCACTGTAATATTAGAACTATTTGAAATAATATATCCCACCTCATAACAATCTTTATGATCTTCAATAAATTTTAAAGATATCCCTTTATGTTGAACAATTTCCAACCATATATCATCATCATGCTCATTATCTCCAAATAATAACTCAAAATGTTTCTCCAGAAATTCATCATTAATGACATTATCATTCAACACGAAACTATATAACAACTCACTATCATATTTAAGACATTTCCTAAGCATATCTATATTCTCTTCAATAAATTCTATAGTAATATTCCTATTTTTAAATATTGGTACCCATAATTTCCATTCTTTAATTTTATTATTATTATTATTATCGTCACTAATCACGATATCATTTTTACTATTCACACTATCATTACCATCATTATCATCATCATCATCACTCAATTCATCATTCAACTCATCACTATTATAAGTCCGCATCTTATCTAATATATATTCCAGATGTTCCTCTATTTTAATAAAAGGATGTTTTGCTATATCAATCCAGTTCCATTTAAACCCATCTTTGTTACCATCACCGTAAATATCATTTTTATTTACTATATCCATATTTATATTGTAATTAGTACCGATTTCCTCCAGATAACACTCGCTATTTTCATATTTAATCATATCCATATTATTTTTAATATCGTCAATAGAAATTCCTGGATTTGTGATAATATCCCCCCAATACCATTCTATCTCGGGATGGGATTTGATAAATTCCATTGTTAAGTTTGGTTTAAGAGAACAAATATTATCATAGCACCACGGTAAATCCATATTTGTTTCGATATCATCCATAGTTATCTTAGGTAGGTTCGTAATTTCGTCCCATTTCCACCCAGAATAATAAGCAGGACGGTCGTTATTTCTCTCAATTAACCCTTTTTTTATATTGGGATATTTATTTATAAAATCCATATCAACATTTATATTTTTAGATAATTCACCCCATTTCCAAGGAAACATATCCTTATATTTCTCAATAAATTGGAGGCTAACCCGTTGCGTTAAAATATCCCAGTGATAGTCATTTTTATTAGGATATTTTAATAGTATTTTTTCTAATTGTTCGGTATTATACATTCTATATTCTATATTTTATATTTTATATTATAGATCTGTTGTGTTTCTAACTAATTATAAGTAATATATTATACTTAAATAACATATTACTTATATCAATTTTATAATCCTTAATCCTTTATTCTTTATCCTTTATTCTTTATCCTTTATTCTTTATCCTTTGCTTTTTATATTTTATATTTTATCTTCTATTGAAATTTATCATCAAATTCTTCTCTTGATATTATCCTTATTCCCAGTTCTTTCGCTTTTATCGCCTTACTAGAAGTTAAATTTTCCATATCCATATCCATACCAATACCTCCATCTTTTACAATTACCATATGCGTAGTTTTGTTGACACTAGAACCAATAATTCCACCAAACCCCTTTATTTTATTCTCCAATTCCTTAGAGCGAAACCCAGTAATTACTATTTTTTTATCATATAATTCGTGGCTTGTATTAACTCCATCACTTCCACTTTCACCATCTCCTACCCCAATCCCTATACCTACTACACCAACTTTATTTAATTTCATTTTATCCAATCCTGAATCTCTCATGAATTTCATAAATTCGGGTATATGTGACACAAAATTAGAAGCGGTCTTTATAGCAAACCCGGGTATATTGCTTATTTTTTCAGTCTTTAATAAATCACCTTCTTTTGAAACGAGTATATCTGGATATTTTTTTAATATAGATACTATTCTCTTCTCTCCAAGACCACGCCCGAATATATTTGTTGCACTCATAACCGTGCTTATATCAGCATCATCTAGTTGTTTATGAATAGAGTCATAAATCTTCGTTGACATCTTCAATTTAAATCCGTCAATCCCCAAAAAATCACCTATTTCCATTTTAATAATCTTAATTACTGTATCATATCCTGCATCTATTAATTTCTTTACATTACCAATACTTAGACCAATAACACCCAATTTTACGAAAAACCCGGTTATTGTTTTCAGTAATACAACAGGGTCTTTTGATTTATCAATTAGTAAAATATCAACACCGGTATCATTCCATTTATATTCCACGGTTGGCATCTTAGGTTCTTTTGATGGTTCTATAACATCCATAATATGGGGTATAACATCCCCGGATCGAACCAATTGTATAATAGTCCCAATGCCAATTTTTTTATCTCTGACAAAAGCACCGTTGAATGCTGTAGCATATTCTATAATTACCCCGCCAATTGTTACCGGTTCTATTCGTATCCGTGGTTTTAAATAGCCATCTTTACTCGCAGTCCATATAACATCTATAACTTTTGCTTCTACGATTTGTTCACTCAACACCATTTTAAACGCAATAGAATGTTCAGGGTTTCCATCTTTACGTGAATAAATCCCATCATTTGATATAATAATACCATCTATCTCATATTCATAATTGGTTCTCCAATCTATAAGCAAACTAGAGAGAAACTCATTTGTTAAATCTTGTTTCTTTAATATATCCAATGTTATAACCAGGTATTTAGATACTATTAACCCGGATTTATCCTCAATAGAGACACGTTTCATTAACTCAAATTGCTGAATACTTGATAATGTAGGCTCAATAATTTCATAACATACAAAATCAATATCTCCATATTTATCCAATGTCTCAACATCTTGTGTTTTTGAATTGACAATACCACTAACTAGGTTCCTTGGATTAGACCATTTTGCTTCGTATTTTGTCTTAAATACCTCCTTTTTAATTACGAATTCACCCCTTATTGCAAATGTGTTTTTAACATCATCTTTCCCAACATTAACATTCAATAATGACGAAGGCAATTTTAAATGAGGTATTAAATGGCTCACATCTTGTCCATATACTCCATTACCACGAGTATATAACTTTTTCTCTCCATTTTTCACTATATATAAACCACTTACACCGTCCAATTTAGTAGAAATTACATAAGGTCCCTTATACTTAGATTTCCAACTTTTTAATGCCCCTGTATTAGGTTTTATCTTATCCATTGAACCCATAAAATACGGTAATTTTACTTTATCTTTTTGCTTATCTATTGGCGCACCAATTAATAATAGGGCTTTTTCACTGGGATATTCTGATTCTATATATTCTTTCAATATATCATATTGACTATCTGATAAAATAGGTTCATCATTATAATATAATTCATTTGATAACAATAATAATCTAGCAAGTTCTTTTTGGGTCTTGGTATGTAAGAAATCAATACCTGTTTGAGAGAAAACCTTCAATTGGTTTTTTAAATAACCCCTAGAAATATTATGTTTAACATCCTTAGTGCTTGTATGTTTTGGATCTGTTTCCACCCCTACACTTGTTCCTATTTCAACCCCTAATTTAGGTATTTCTGTAGGAGACACATGCGTTTCAGTAATCCCATTATCTTTACTTATTTTTTCCCCTTTACTTTTTAATCCCTTTTTTAACCCCTTTTTTAATTTCATAACTCCTTGTTTTATATCTATTATACCGTCCTTTACTTGTAGCTTATCTTGTGTTTTCAATAATGTTTCAATTTCTACTTCATCAATAATATCCTTTAAATCGTCGTCAATATCTTTTTTAATGTGTGCTATTATTTTTATATTTCTCTTTTTCCTGGGTATTTTAATTGTCCTTTTCTTGGGTTTTTGTGTATCCTTAACACCCTTTTTAAAATCATCATCATCTATAATATCTTTTACAGTGTTAGGTTTCAATATGAAATTTCTAAGGCTCTTTTTTTTTAAACTTTTAGGTAACCTTTTAATAGATTTAACAGCACCTTTATCTTGAACCTCTTTCTCTCCAATATCTCCAATGTCCTTAACATCACCATGACCAATATCATTACCATCATCACTCAACAATACAATATTATTCCCATTTTTTCTCTCTGTAGGTTCTACATATTTTAATCCAAGAAATGTAAAAATATCACCTTCATCATGAAATATTACATCTACTTTATCTTTTTTTACTCCAGATACTAGTTTATATATCCCATGTTCATTCATTGTATAACCCATATCAACCGCATGTTTTCGCATTACTGTATTGAATAAAGCACTCCCAGTAAAATATAATTTAGCAAATGGGTATTCTTCACGCGTAGTAAATAAGAAATCAACCCGTCTTGGGATATATCCACCATCAACTTTACTATGACCTTCACTATGACCTTCACCATCACCTTCACCGTGACCTTCACCATGACTTTCACTAATATTTAATCCCGGTAGTTTTGCTATAACTAGGCTCTTTGTTTTACCCCTGGATAGAACCTCAATTACAATATTTCTCTCCAAACAAACATCTACAAATCTCTTAAAAATATCCATATCATCTCTATTATTCGATATGATAACATCTATGTCACCGGAAGTAATCGCACCTCTTCTATAACTACCTACTATTTCAATATTGCAAATAATATCCCCTGTATCACCGATATCACCCATTATGAACTGTTCTTCTTGACATATTGATTTTATAATATCATTGAATTGATTATTATATTTATCAATTTCATCCCGTGGTATTCTCTCTAAAATATCTTCATAATATCTCAATCCAATTATTTGTTTATCATTTAAAATATCATGTCTTAATATCGACAGTCCCACAGTATTAGTTATTTGTCCCTTAATATCAATACCGTAAATAGCCTCCCTCAAATCTTGGATAGTGTTGAATTTATATTTATTAACTAATTCTTGAGCTTTTTTAGGTCCAACTCCATATATTTTTGTAAATATTAATACTGGATTATCTTTCTCTCTTTCTAATATATTCAATTTACCTGTATCTATATATTCTTTTATTTTCTTCATTATTGTATCCCCAATACCTGGTTTCCCCATGAGATCCCCATAATTATCTCTTGTAATATCCCCATCATTCATTAATATAGTTTCTTGTGCTTTTTTATATGCCCTAGCACGAAATGGTTCTCCTGTAGCCATCATAGTTTCATACAATTTACCAAAGATATCATATAATCCATCATTATAAGAAGGCATTTTATATAACATTTATGGAGAGAAATATTTAATATTTAATAAAATAATACAATAATGAGAATAAATACGAAAACACGAAAACATAAAAACATAAAAATTCACAATTAAATAACTAATAATAAAATCTATAATATATACATTAGAACGCTGTATGAATACTATGAACACAATACGTGACAGATTAACATCAATAACTCCAAATATACATACAGAAGGATTAGCACATAGTAATGTATCCAACTTCATGCTTGAAAAAACACTTGTTCAACTTGTTTTAGCGGTATATTTAGGTCGTGTTTTACAAGATTTATTTACGTCTATTGTTGAAGGATTTATAATGCCTTTATTATTACTGTCAATACCAAATATTAGAGTTGATACTTTCTCTGAGATCCAAGTAATATTTTTAGGGGCAACAATAGATATTGGCATGATTGTATACAATATAATAAATGTCTGTTTAGGATTCTTAATATCATATTTCTTCGTAACATATGTATTAAGTCGTTACATATCCAAATAAATAATTACACAATAATAATAACATCAGTAAATAATAACAACAGTAAATAAGAAGTATAGAGTAATAATATCCAGGACAAAATAAAAACATACATAGAATACAAAAATAAAATGACATTGTATGTTATACATCATAACTTATAACTCATAACTTATAACTCATAATTGTAAATAATGAAATCTTATGATTTTGGAATAATAAATAATGAAGAAATTATAGAAGGTCTTGTAGCAAGCATAGTATTCGCATTAACAGGATTTATTTTTAAATATTATTTAAGAACAAGTTATTTAATATACGCATCAGTTCCTTGGTTTATTACTTGGGTATTTCGTAAAATGAGTGTCCATGTTTTCAAGAAACTAAATGAAGAAAAGTATATTAATAATAAATTATATATAGCAAAAATACCACTGTTATAACTTAATATCTATATTTGTATATTTTAACCATTATTAAATAATAATATTCATAAACATATATACACATATACAATATATATACCATCAATAAGTTGTAAAATATTAAATATTCTATAAAATAATACTATATTATAGAATATAAGGATATCTCATATAAAATATAAGAAATATGAGTGATGAATATAAGAAATATGGCGGAACACGAAACTTTCAAAAAAATAACTTTATACAGGCTACCTCTATAAGTTCTAATTCTATACAAACAAATGATTTTGCCTCATCTAATAATGGTAATTATATGATGACAATAAATAACGATGTAATAAGTGTGAATAATAACCGAATACAAAACATAGCGGAACCTATAGATATAAGTGATGCTGCTACAAAAAAATACGTAGATGATGAATTTACGAGTATAGGGGATAAATATGTTGATGTTATTGGAGATACTATGTCAGGTTCTCTCAAATTCAATATGCCTCTAGATAATAACAAAATATATTTTACAGATAATAGTAGCAATTCACGGTTATCATATATTGAGAATACACAAATAATAAGTATTTATTCCGGGGATACATCAAAACAAGAAAATACCGGTTCATTTAATATATATACTCATTTCAATGGTGATTATGCTGAGAGATTACATATAAGACCTGATGGAGATGTATATTTTAATGACGCACAACTTAATATAACAGGGGAGTTGAATAAATGTATATTAAATACTGATTATCCAAACTTTTATATACAACCTGAAATAACAGGTGATCCTCTCAATATTATATTGGATGGTGATGTCAAGATTGAAGGGAACCTAAATATTAAAGGAACTACTACAACTGTTAGTACACAAGATTTAATAGTAAATGACAATATTATTTTCATAAATCAACCCACTGATAGTTGTGGAAACCCAACACAGGAGCCAGTATTTGATCCATTAAATATTGAGAGCGGGTTTAGTGTATATAGAGGTCCTATTTTACCCGGTGGAACTGTAAGGGAGCCATATCAGTTCATATATAAAGAAGATACAAATTCATTCAGGATAGGTATCTCTGGAGAGACGCAACCTGTGGCAACACGCGAAGATACACCGTTAAATAATGGTTTTGCTGTATGGAGTGAAGCAGAAAATAAATTTATTACAAATAATGGATTACTACTAGATAATAATAACATAAGTAATGTATCAGGGATAAATTACGAAGATGGAACATATATTGGACACGGAAATAGTTTTGATATATTCACTAACGAAGTATTACACATAAAAACAAGTGAAAATTTGATTATTGAAAGTAGTGGGAATTTGATTATTGAAAGTAGTGGGAATGTTGGAATAGGGACATTAACCCCAGAAACGTTATTGCAAGTAGATGGAACAATAACAGCACCAAAATTAACAGGATTAACAACACCCCCAACAAACTCTAGTGACGCTACTAATAAAGAATTTGTAGAACAAAATTTTATAGGTAAAGTTGGAAATCAAGAATTATCCGGAAATTTACTAATAAATGGTTCATCATCGCCTGGATTATTAGTAGAAACAGCGGAACAACAATTTGGTATTAGGCACCATGGAATAAATAATGGTTCAACAACTGTTAAGCTAGAGAGTTATATTGGTAACGGAGTTGGGGCGTCTATAGGTGGATGGTTAGGGACAAAATCAGATCATCCACTATATTTATACACTAACAACAGCAGTCCCCATGTGAAAGTAAATACTGATGGAGTAGTTAATTTTAATAACTCAATAACAGCAAGTAAAATCGGAATAAATATGGATGCTGGTGCTAATATTAACGCATTAGATATTGATGGAAATGTTACATTTAAAACTTCAACTTCTACAGGGCTTAGATTTACCGGACAGGTGAACCAAAATTATATCCAGAGTGGTCAAGATGTAATAGGAAATACATCAAGTGATTTAATATTTTCTGGTATAAACGAAACTGATAAAAAAATGATTATTAGGGCTGGGGGGAATGTTGGAATAGGGACATTAAACCCACAAACGTTATTGCATGTAGATGGAACAATAACAGCACCAAAATTAACAGGATTAACAACAACCCCAACAAACTCTAGTGATGCTACTAATAAAGCATATGTGGATAATCAAATAGGAAATCACCTACCATTAACAGGAGGGACAATTTCGGGAAATCTTAATGTTAATGGAATTGGTTCTTTTAATAACGAGATTAGGATTGGATTAATGAGTATTAAAGATGAGTTGGTTACAGGAGGTCTAAACTTGGTAAATATGAAGTTTCCAAGACCAATTGGGGATTTTTACACTGGAGGATCACACGTTCTACGATTAAATGCGGGAACAAGCTCATTTTATACTAAATTGGACGTGAATAATAATAAAATAACAAATGTAGCAACCCCAACAAATTCTAGTGATGCTACTAATAAAGCATATGTTGATTTTGCTGAAAATATATATGTTCAATTTGATATTTTTAATTTAGACCAAACATATACAAATAATTCTTATGGAATAAGTCTAATTGGTAATTCGAAAATAAATATTTCGGCTAGTAATAATCCAAATAATGCTATTATTATTGATTCACGTCAAAACCCAGTTGCTATAACAACACCAATGATTAATAAAACAAATTTCATATACGGTGTATTTTTTGATTTACATTTTAATAATAATGTCGAGAAAACAATAACAATATATGAACAATTTTGGACTGGGAATAATAATTCACAAAGGGAAATAATAAAAGCGGATGGTATAACAGGTAGGTTTAATAGGTTTAACTATATAGGATATGCATCTAATGGATTTAAAATAACATATAATTTAAAGAGTTCTGTTGATGTAAAATTAACAGCACAATCAAGATATAATCTTATAATTACATAATTAATCCGTATAATAAATAACAGCAAATTTATTAATCATATATACAAATAAAACATTTCATATTAAATACACAACCATTTTCATAAATCACTTAGAAATGAAATAACCATAAATTGTATGGCATTAGCGGGAAATATTTTTATATAACATGCACCTAAACCCCTATATAATCCCACTATACCCTCACTCCTTATTATTTTATTACAACAGTCTATTATCCCATTATATACTGGGACGGATTTATCAGACCCCTGTAATTGTAATCTTCTACGTATTAAATCACTAGGATATGTAATACTAACCGCCGATATACCAGAAAGCCCACCTGCTAATAAATTCATTGCTACTTTATTCTTTTTATCATCTCCACTATCCCCACTATCTCCAGTAAAAATAACTTTCTTTAATCCATCATTATAATAATTATAAAACATAAAATTTAAAGCATTATAAGGAGCAAATCCTATTAAACTCATCCCTAGACCATTATATAATTGTCGCATAGGAGTTTTTTGGATAACATCTATGATACCTTTATATTGTTCTCTCCCTGTTTGTAGAGAGAGACGGCTACGAATAGTTTCCATCGGGTATATTATGGACATGGCGACCGCACCTGAAATTCCACCACTCATAAAATTAATAATATTTTTATTAACCTTAATCTTATTCTCTCCATTATGACTATTATCACCGTTATCACCATATTCATTCACTAACCTTTGAATAAATGAATAAAGTCCGTAATTAATAGACATTTGAGGGAATATGCGGACGCAATTCGTGAAATTCCCTTTCCATAATCCAGTAATACCTTCGATCCTGACAACTTCTCTCAATGTTGTATTGGGAATAAAGCGGTTTTGTTGTTGCATTTTGAGTAATTCAACCGGTGCGGTTAATGTTCTTGATACTATCCCGGCTATACCTCCAATTAATAAACTTTCCATTATATATATTAAATTAAACATCACAAACCTTTAATTTAATGTCATTAAAACATTAAAACATCAACAATAAGAGGTTGAATATAATATAATATTATATGTTATTTATTACATTACATATACACATTAACAATCAGTATAACAAATCAACTATAAATAAAAAATAAAAATTGATACTAAATAAACTAATATAAAAGTAATTACATAACTAATATTTAAATGAGCAATACCGGATCGAATGACGATACATTCTCTCTATATTTTGATGGTGCTTGTAGGGGTAATCCTGGACGAGGTGGATACGGCGGTATTATTAAAACAGTTAATGAACCACAAAGCACAGTTCTAACATATAATGGGGCTATTGATTATTGTACTAATAATTACTCGGAATATACTGCGTTATTAAATGGGTTAAAAAATGCTTTATTTTATAAAATACAAAGCATTAATGTATATGGTGATTCTCAATTAGTGGTTAAGCAAATGAATGGTGATTATAAGATAAATAGTGAAAATCTGAAACCCCTATATGACGAATGCAAAGAACTTGCGAACCAATTCGAAAAAATAACATTTAATTATATTCCTAGGAAACAAAATAAAACAGCTGATGAGTTGGCGAACCAGGGTTTAGATAGTTGTAATATTTGGCATTAAAAACTATTTATGGTATATTACAAGTCTTATACCATTGACACAATTAACTACATATAAATATAAATATAAATATTATAATCCTATGCTCTCTCTAACTCTAATATGATGTTAGAATAAAGTTAATATTAGAACACTATTTTTATTATTTATTTATCTCTTATTTCTTATTATTTTTCTTAGTATTGCGGTTACTCTTTTTGTGTGCGGTATTTTTATTCCTGTGTATTTTAAGTGATTTTGATTTATGTGCTTTCCCATATAATTTATGGGATGATTTACCGCTATTTTTGCGTGTATGTTGTCCTTTCTTACTATTAGATCTCTTTTTAGTATGTGTTTTCTTCTTACCACCCTTTTGACCACTGGGGCGGGGGTATTCTTTTTGTATTTTTGCCACGGGGGTAGGGTTATCTTCTTCTGAGTTATATCCTGAACTTGCTCCTGAACTTTCTCCTCTTTTCCTTTTAATTCTATCACTTCTATCACTTTTGCCTACTACCACAGCTGCTGCTGCCGATACACGCGGAGTATTTTGTGGTTTTTTTGCTTTTAATTTTCCTTTTTTTGAAAAAAGAAATGGTATTTTATCTGTAATTCGTGAAAAAAACCCTTCTTCTATATCTTTTGTTTTATCAGTTAATAATTTATTTTCATCTTTAATTCTATTAATAATTTGAAGGAGTTCGTGTTGTTTTTCAGAGGGGATATCTTGGTCATTCATAAGATCCTCTATTGTTCTAGGTACTTCCCTAAAAAATGATTTCAACGCTGTTTTTACATTTCTCAATGTCCCTCTGAAACTAGTAACGTCGTCTAATGTTATTTTACTAGTTCCTGGGATATTACTTTTAATTAAATTGATAAAATTGGTTTCTTTGATTATATCAACAGCATTATTTAAAGCCTCAATAGAATGTCGAATAGTTATTGCAACACCTATAGAATCATTCATAACTTCTACTTCTATATTCTCACGTTGACTATCCGGTGGAATAACATCCTGTGAGTCATTAGGTTCTGGATTAATAAATTTATTATTAATATATTTTAATAAATTATCAAAGTTTATGGTTTCATCAATTAGTTCGTTTATTTCCTCCACAATATCTTCCTGATCACCATCAAATGCTTCTTCTGGTTCTTTCTTTCGTGCAAACATTAATGTCTCATCAATGTCCATTTCATGTGGTTTTTTTTCTACGGCATACGCAACAGCAGATGTTTCTCTCGGTATTTCTTCAGGTAATTTCGGTACAGAACTCATTATATATATATATGTAATATTTATTTTTAGATAATTATTATATCCAATTCTGATATAAAATTGAAAATCAAAATATAAATAATAGAACTATAATACTCATACACACATACTAAAAGTAAAATAGTGACATACTAAAATATATAATATCCCCCTAAAATATGTCTTGTATTTCTCAACGCAACAATATTGATATTCCGATGGAAGATCTTCTTTTGGATAGGGATCAAAAACATATTACTTCTATTTACGATAATATGGGTATCTATAAAACTATTATTAGAGACATTATTAAATGGATATCTTCAAAATCCCATATTAAAAATTTTGATTATATCCAAAAATTCAATATTATATATAGTAAATTCATTAATAAATACAGGGTATTCTGTAAAAAAAGCATCCTTCTCTCTGTATATCGTAATATGTTGAAAGAGAACGAAGTTGAAGATGATCCATTATTATGGAGACTATTACAAAAACGACCAGCCAGGAATATGTCAGGTGTAACTGTAATTACAATTCTTACTTCTCCATACCCAAACGGTCAAACATTCAGTTGTAAACATAATTGTTATTATTGTCCGGATGAACCGGGGCAACCCCGATCATATTTAAAGAAAGAACCCGCAGTGGCGAGAGCTAACCGCAATAAATTTGACCCCATTCTTCAAACAGAAGATAGAATTAAAAGCCTCATTATTTGCGGTCATGAAATTGATAAATTAGAGTTCATCATTGAAGGGGGGACATATACAGAATATCCTCCCGATTACTTGGAAGAATTTCACAGGGATTTTATTTACTGCGTCAATACATATTTTGATGAAATGAAAAGAGAGAAACTAACAATCCAAGAAGAAATTAATATCAACAAAACTGCTTCTATTAAGATAATCGGTATTTGTATTGAGACAAGACCGGACGCATTATTTGAAATCAATGAAAAAACGGGGGAGAGAATTTCTTGGCTCCGTCGGTTCAGAGAATGGGGTGTCACTCGTGTTCAATTAGGTGTTCAACATAC
>Ga0307937_1000959_pt1 | contig 16039 bp, 17 predicted proteins | sample OrgLakmetagenom3_FD_201814 | JGI IMG/M metagenome (GOLD analysis project Ga0307937, IMG submission 201814) | Saline water microbial communities from Organic Lake, Antarctica - #3 | ecosystem: Environmental > Aquatic > Non-marine Saline and Alkaline > Saline | place: Antarctica: Organic Lake...
CCGACGGCGAACGCCATCGGCCGCGGAGAGAACTTCGATTTGAGGGCGGTAAATGAAATCAGACATAAGGTCGGACTTATCATCGGATCGTAGCCGAAGTCAGACGGCCCCCGCCGGAGCCTCACGGCGTGCTTGATGAATGTCAGCGACAGTCCAGACCACGGCATCATCGGAACCACGTCCCTCGGGGACCTCGATGACCTGCGTTCAAGCAGTCAACGAGTGGGGTAACAACCGGTCAGGCCATTTTCGGCGCAGCATCCGGCTGGACTCGATGCCATCGACCCAGATCCGATGGAGTATGACGGCGATACGACGGGCCAAGGCGACCATGGCGCGCTTGCGGCCACGGCGTTGTGCGAGCTGGGCCCCCATGTTCTCAACCATGTCGATCGACCGCGGTTCATCATGACAGTCGCTGCTTGGCACAGCGCCCGCCTCAGGTTGACGTCGCCCGCCTTGGTGATCCCGCCAGAGACATCGCGTTCACCCGACTGGTTGCGCGAGGGCGTCAGTCCGACCCACGGGCCAACCTTTTTAGAGGAGGCGAAGCGGGCCGGATCATCCACAGCTGAACGGAAGGTCAGCGCCACGACCGCCCCGATCCCTGGCATCGTCATCAGGCGGTTGCAAACCGGATCTTCCCGGGCCAGGTGACGGACTTTCTTCTCGAGGACGGCGAGTTCCTGACGCAAAGAAACCCTCGCTCGCAGCATGGGAGTTGTCGCGGCCTCCAGCATGGCGTTGCCATCCGCCAACTCTCGGATGCGGCTATCGAACCTGCCACGGGAGATTGCGCCAACCTTGAGGCCAAAATTCCTTAAAAGTCCGCGCAGTGACATTTCCAGGGCGATCATACTCTGCTGAATGGACTTCCGGGGTCCGAGCACGGCCCGGACCTCTTGCGCCGAGACGGACTTGCAGTGAACTGGACGGAACCAACCAAGATGGAGCAGACGCGCAATGCCTTCGGCATCTCGTCGGTCTGTCTTGATCGGCATCGCCTTCAAGGCACCTTTCACCTGACGCGTTTCCATGAGGACAGCGTCCAACCCCACTTCAGTCAGTCCACGGTTTAGCCATTGCGACAACGGGCCGGCCTCGAGGCCGATCGCGGCAATGCTGCCGTCCAGATTGCCAAGCCAGCGCACCAGCACCTCGGGTTCACTCGCAGCCTCGGCCTCCTTGATGATCTTGCCGTGCTCACTGATTACGCCAATCGCGGTCTTGGCCAGTGACACATCCAATCCAATAAACAGTCTCATCCCGTAGTCCTCCATGTGGGTCCGATACGGGAATGGCGACAGGCTCGGGCCGATCTGGCAAGCGGTAACGGCGATGCATGACGCAGGCCCCGTTACAGCATCTCATAGCCAGTATATGACGGTTGCGGCGGGCGCGATTGTCGAAAGGAAGACCTTTGGGCATCGGTCGTAGCGTGTGGCGACACGTCGCCAGTCCTTGAGCCTGCCGAACATGATCTCGATCCGGTTGCGGCGTTTGTAGCGGCGCTTGTCGTATTTCACGGTTGTCTTGCGCTGGTTGCGACCCGGGATACAGGCGCGTATCCCTTTGTCTTCCAAAGATGCCCTGAACCAGTCGGCGTCATAGCCACGATCCCCGAGCAGCCATTCCAGTTTGGCAGGCTGCTCAGCAATGCCCGTGCGCCGATATAGTCACTGACCTGCCCGGCAGTGACGAACAGGTTGATCGGTCGCCCCTGGCTGTCGCAGATGGCGTGCAGCTTGGTGTTCATGCCGCCCTTGGTGCGCCCGATCAGGCGTCATTCGCCATTGTCGCTCGGACCAATGGCGCGACATGGCTCATCCCCCTTTTCACGCCCATGCTGGTCGCTGTGCGGTGGGCCTTGAGATAAGTTGCGTCGATCATCACGGTCTTCTCTTCACGGTACTCGGCGGCCAGGCCAACCATGATCCGACCGAAGACACCTTTGTCACTCTATCGCTTCCACCGGTTGTAGAGCGTCTTGTGCGGCCCGCAGTCCTCAGGCGCATCGCGCCACCGTAAGCCATTGCGATTGATGAATATAACCCCGCTCAGCACCTTACGAACATCAACCCTCGGCTTGCCGTGGGACTTCGGAAAATAGGGCTCCAAACGCGCCATCTGCGCGTCGCTCAGCCAGAAGAGTTCAGACATGTCACCGCTCCGTTTTCGGTGCCGTGAACTAAGCAGCGCGTCTGAAATCAATGGGTCCAGAGCCTAGCTGTAGTCGCCCATCGGGTGACGCATCTCCCCATTTCTCACCAGATGCAACAGAAGTCGGGCAAGTCGCGTCGGTCCGTCGTGTGAGGTGCATCACAGCGCGGTCGTCGGGAATCGGCTATAGCTTGATAGTGTTTAGCGTGTCGAGACGACCCAAGCTCTTTTTAACACGAAATCGCTTGGCCTTGTGCCGCGGAACACAATGAACCAGCACCTTTTGCATCCCCAAGAGGTTTGTTTGGTTTCTATGCTGTCCGGCGCGATATTGTGAGTTGGTCGTGCCGGGCAGCGCTTTTCAACCGATATTAGGTATTCCAGGAAAGTCTGATCAAGCCGTTCGGCTGCGCCGAGATGGCGGCTTGAAGCTCTGAAATTACTTCGCGTTGAGTATCGCCTATCGCAGAATGGCGTTCATGCGAGCCTGATAGCCTTTGCCACCAGCCTTGAGCCAGGCCAAGACATCAGCGTCTAGGCGAGCTGTGACTTGCTTCTTCAATGGGCGGTAATGCTCAGGCCGCTGCATTACAGCAAGCTGCGCATCCGTCAACTCGGGAATGTCGTTCGTGTCGATCGACCTGGACGCGCTGGCCGTCCTGTGCCACCAACTCTTAGAGAAAGGCCTGATACGGTACCAGTTTGCCCCGACCGCGAGGGCGGCCCTGAGGGCCTGGATCCGCGCGACCGCGTGTACGGATCGCCTGCGCCCATCTCGCGCCTGTGGCGGCAGAAAGCCTCAGCCGGCGCGCCGCCGCCCGTCCGCTCAAGCCCTCTTCAATATAATGCTGAAACCGCGCCCGAAGCGCCGACGGTACCCGCCACATCCGGAACCGCCCTTGCACTGTAAGCTCGTAGACCAGGCCTTGCGCCTGGAACCATGCGAGGTTTCTCTGGACCGCCGCACGGCTGGCACCTGTGGGTTCTTCGGCCACGGGTGCTGCAGGCAACGGCCAGCCAAGCAGATCTTCGGCACCTTCGACCAGCGTGCCGCGCGCAGATCGAAGGTGCCGAGGGCAGTCTGCGACCGCGTGACATTTTGAAGTTAACGTTCCTATTTCTTGCCAACTTCATACAATCCTTCCTTTTCCCAATACACGTGGAGAAGGACTTGAAGGGTTGTACTGAAATCGAAAATTGGACCCAAGGGCTAATTTCACGTCTTCTGTCAAATGGATCGCGCACCCCGCGCTCCGCATCACGTCACGCGTTCTGAGCAGCGCGCAACGTGTCGATTGCAGGGTGTCTTCCGCGCTCCGCAGATTGTCTTCTGGCAGATGGTGGCTGCGGAACGGCACATGCATCGCATCCTATACGTCCCGCCCGTCACTGGCAGACACGTAGACATTCGCGAGGGACGTGGTCACGCTGCCGAAACCTACCCTTTGGGTGTGTATCGTGGTCGGTACTGGAAAAAAGCGACGCCGCGAGAATTGCGATCGAGTAGCATTTCCTGCAACCTTGCCAGGGCAAATCAATCGCTGACGCTCCATCACACAAGTGGGGAATTTCATGCTGTCTCCCAAGCTCCGGACCCTTTTGGATGCACTGCCACAGGACCTCGAAGAGGCGGGCGCGCGCCATGCATTCAAGCGGGTCACCCTTTCTCTGATTGCCGAGCCGGAGCAGGCAGTGGCAATCGTTGCAGCCATTGGACGTCTCGAGAAGCGCAATAGTCACGATGAACGGCTTGTCTCACTCCTGTCTTCCACTCTGGATGAGGCCCGTATGGCGCGGGAAAACGGCAAGACGATGGGAGCGAGCTTCATCAATCACCTCGAAGACGGGATACAGGCTCTCATAGAACAAGACTCCCTCACGGATCGCGGGCGCCTGTCTCTGGCGTCTTGCTGGGTTCGGGCAGGCCTGCACGCCCCGGATGCCCTGGGTGGCGAGTTCCATATGCCAGACGACATGGAGGGAGATCTGGACCTCTCCGACGCGCCCGACCTTGAGCCGCTCATCGACAAGTTGCTGGAGGAGGTGTCAGGCGGTCAGGTGGACAGCATATCGGCCCTCCATGCTGGTGTTACAGAGTTGATTGCCACCTTTCCTGTCCCGCTCAGGCAAGCCGTTGTTCGGTACATCGTGTCGCGCCCCAAGACTGTTCTGGGAGAGCTCGGCTGCGCATTGTTGCTCGATGGCAGGGCCGAAATCCGTCGAGGAGCGATCGATGGCCTGGCTGATCGGCTGGCCGCCAATGCGATGACATCAGACATGATCGGGCGACTGACCGTCATGCGGAGCTGGATCGCAGATGAAGACACGCGTACAGGGATCGATGCTATCGTCCGAAACGCTCTGCGTCATGAGACAGGACGCGCGACACCCAGGACCGCACCAAAGGTACATCGGGCGCTGACGAGCCTCGTGGATGGCACCGGCGCCCAGAGCATGACCATTGCAATCCAGGCAGGCGGGACGCGCAGCATAGCTGTGGTGTTGATCAAACAAGGGTTCGGGATCAAGGATGCCTATTTGGTCCCCTGCTCGAGTGCCAGCGAACAACGCCGCTTGATCGATATGATGGTGTCTGAGGTGGAGGCACGAGATGTGCCGGTCGACTACCTCGAGGAGGCGATCTCGATTGGACTTTCCGATGGCTTGCAGACCGGGCATCCACCCGCCCCTGGTCTGGTCGGCATTGTCCAGGCCCTGGGCTGGTCCGAGTTGCGTCCGCGACCCGCATCAGTTTCCGAAATTGCCGCCCTGGCTGATCCTGATGGAGAGATCCCCGCGATGTCCGTGCAGGCGCGGGGGCGCCTGATCAATGCCAGTTCCGATTGGGAAACGCACTTCCCGATGATCTTCGAAAGCTGGTTTGAAGACAGTGACACCTTCACCACGGCGATCGAAGCCGCGAAGACGCCTGCAGCGCTGAAACGCGACCTGTGGCAGACCCTTGAAGCCCGGAGAACATTTTGGGCGCGCGTGATCGCGCGCATGGCGCATTTGCTTCATGCCGCCGGTGATCCGAAGGCACTGCAGTTTGTCGCCGTTGCCACGGCTTTGGAAGAGGGACGGGCGCTGAAGAAAACCCCGATCATGGAGAGGGTCTTCGACCAGTCCTTCCAAGTTTGGTTGCATGAGAATGTTCTTGGGGACGCATCCCTGGACAGAGATGACCATGTCCCGTTCGAAGTCACCAGTGGCACCGCACCTGCGGGCATGAAAATGCCCGACATCCGTCCGGAGAAACCCGGCGAACTGAGCAAGCTGCTAAAGCCGGCCGGACTGACCAAATGGTGGATCGATGGGTACATGATGGGCGTCTGCACCGCACCCGAGTTTGTTCCCCCGGGAGCCTGGATCCAAGTCCTGTTGAACATCATCGGCCCCGAGATCGAACGCGAAAAGACGCTTCAGCGGATTCTGGACTTGCTGATCCTTCGCTACAATGGCGCGCTGGCAGATCTTCGCATGCCCGTCGGGGTCGCATTGATCCCCGAAGATGAAACGCTGATCTCGATCTGGGCAGACGGCTATCTGACGGCCTGGGAAGGCAATCTGGAGTATTGGCCAAAGGCAAGGCTTGGCAAGGACGACAAGAACGCCCGCAAACTCCTGGAGGATGCCGCCTCCTGGCGGGCGGATGCTGACAGCTTCAGAAAAACACTTCCAAACTGGCTGCGCCGGAGATTTGTCGCCCAGGCGGGGACGTCTTGACGTGGTCTCGGTCCCGCCCTGCCCCCTGTCGAGTCCGCTTGCTTTGGCGTGCCCGCCCGACAGCACCGCATCATGCCTGACCTCGGTCTGCATGCCCGGGACTCACACCGGGACCCCATCCTGTGGCGGCGCTTTTGACCACGAAAATACGTAACAACCGCCGCGGCTTGCCGTATCGTTACATGTCCGGTAATCTTGCCTTATCAGACATAAATCAAACGGGCTTGACCTATGTAAGTGTCGTTTTAGTTTCATAGGTGGATTTGGCCGAAATCGACTCTCTCGCCCGCGAAATTTCCATTTAACCGGTGGACTGGGCTCTTGCTCAATCTCTGGACTCGCCCTCTGGCGGCATCAACCATGCGCTTCCCTTTGTGATTTTGCGCTCCTCGACCCTGCACGCTCCATTGCATCGGCGCCGCACGCCTGAACAGGATGAGTGCTGCCTCCGGCAGGACCGCGGCGGGCACGAGCTCTGCCCCGAAGAGATCATGCAGGATCACCAGCGTCAGGGCACGCCAGCGCACCGACAGGTGCTGAAGTGGCGCAGGCTGGCCAACGGCTGCGCGGGCCTCATAGGGGCAGTTCCAGCCCGGTTCATCGAGCCAGAGCGCCAGAACTGGCCGGGCCGCCCCGTCGAGATCGAGCGGCGCCCAGAGCCTGCGAATTGCATGCTCGAGTCGATCGAGACGGCTCGGGTCACCTCCGACGAATCTACTGATGCGGCGTTGGAGTTCGAGGACACCAACAACGAAATCAGCCTTCAAAGGGTCCTCTGTCTCCCCTCCCCCGCCGGTCAGAACGGCGTCGCACTTGCGACAGAAGGGGCGTAGCAAGCCGCTCAGCATGCGAAAGGAAGGCCGCAGGCGACCGCGACAAGCGGGGCAGAGATCAATAAGCATGTTTCGGTGAACCGGGCAGGCAATCTGCTCCGCCAATCGCCAATCGACCCGCAGATAGCCGTGCTCGCCAGCCGTCGGATCACCGCCTCTCGCGCGACCGCCTGTTCCCAAGCGGCATCGTCGACGGCGTTGATGTCTGAACGATCCAACATGGTCAAAATCAACAAAAAGGTGTCATATGTCCGATAATGAAACTATAATCCAGAAATGAAACAAGAACGTGAATGTCATGATATCAACACGTTAGAGTCCACTAATGGAAAAAGAGCGACATCTCAAAATCAGTGAATTGTCGGGGAAACGATGCCGGGACAGGACGAGAAATCGCGCTCCGCGCTCTATGACATGGCTGATGACGCTCGGATCGACGAGGGAATGCAGGCAAGGAGCGATGCCATCGCCCTGCCCGCCCATGTCGCCGGGTCCGGTGCGCTGGATCGGCTTGTCGACACCGCGCGCGACTATGCGAAACAGGCCGCATCCGACAACACGCTGCGGGCCTATGCCAAGGACTGGGCGCATTTCGCGCGCTGGTGCCGGATGCGCGGTGCGGACCCCCTGCCCCAGTCACCGGAACTGATTGGGCTTTACCTTGTGGATCTGGCGGCCCCGGCAGGTGGCACCCGCCCGCTCGCGGTGGCGACCATCGAACGCCGGCTGTCGGGGCTTGTCTGGGCCTATGGGCAGCGTGGGCTGAGGCTCGATCGCGGTGACCGGCATATCGCCTCGGTGCTGGCCGGGATCCGCCGCCGGCATGCGCGGCCGCCCGTGCAGAAAGAGGCGATCCTTGCCGAGGACATCCTCGCCATGGCGGCCACCCTGCCCCATGATCTGCGGGGCCTGCGCGACCGGGCGATCCTGCTTCTGGGCTATGCGGGCGGGCTGCGCCGCTCCGAGATCGTGGGGCTGGATACGGGCCGCGACGACACGCTCGACAGCCGCGGCTGGATCGAGACCGTCGGGGAGGGCGCACTGTTGAGCCTCGATGCCAAGACCGGCTGGCGGGTGGTGGAGGTGGGGCGCGGATCGTCGCCTCGGACCTGCCCGGTGCATGCGGTCGAACAGTGGCTGCATTTTGCGAAGATCAGTTTCGGCCCCGTCTTCACCCGGACGTCGCGCGACGGCACCCGCGCGCTCGGGGACCGGCTGAATGACCGTCATGTCGCGCGCCTGGTGAAACGCTGCGTGCTCGCGGCGGGCCTGCGCCCGGATCTGCCCGAAAAGGACCGTCTTGCGCTGTTCTCGGGACATTCCTTGCGCGCGGGGCTGGCCAGTTCGGCGGAGGTGGACGAGCGCCATGTGCAGAAACATCTCGGGCACGCCTCGGCCGAGATGACCCGCCGCTACCAGCGCCGCCGCGACCGGTTCCGCGTGAACCAGACGAAAGCGGCGGGGTTGTGAGATACGATCAGCAACCTTTGTTCTTTACCGTCATCAACGTCGCGACATGACGGGGCAAATCACTGCGACTGTGCAGGATGTCGACAATGACGACCTCATCGGGCAGATCCAAAAAAACCAAATAATGCTCCCCTGCCCTAACAAAGCGCAGATCATCGGCATCATCTACGAGGACTCCGCAACTCCGGCTATATGCCTCGCCGTTCAATATCGCTGCACAGCAGTTCAGCAATTCCTCTTGATAGATCTCGGCCTGACGCAGCCCGAAATTTTCAATCGTCCATGTGGCGATGTCAGTAAGGCTGGCCTCTGCTCTGCGCGTCAGCCGGAAGGATCGGCTCATGAAAGAGCGCGCGCACTTGCAAAGGCCCGACGGATTGCATCTTCCCCGCTACCATCCGCAAGATCACCAGCTTTAGCCTGTGCCAAGCCTTCAAGAAGACCCTTCCGGATCCCGGCAAGCTGAGCTTCTTCCTGCTCGAGCAACCTCAAGCCAGCGCGCATCGCTTCGCTCACGTTCTGGTAGCGCCCTGACGCTACCAGTGCTTGAACCAGATGGTCTTGGGTTTCCGTGAGAACAACGTTGCGTGTGACCATGGTGTAAATCTCCTTTATTGGCAATATATGCCAATGGCAACTTTGGGTCAATTGATTCTGATTTCTGGTGACAAACGGGGCCGCGATGCTGCCTATATTTAATCGTCATTAAACGGCCGTTCACTTAAGGCATTGAATTTTAGAGAACACTAGTCTCATAAACTCTGGCGTTCCAACAGATCAAGTCAAAATCGCGCCCTGCGATGCGAGCGCGACGACAGGAAAGACCCTGCGCTGCTTGTCTCGGACCTCATGATGGGTGATGGCCCCTCAAAGTGACTACCGGCTCCAGCGGCATCGTTCAGCGCTGCCACGCCAGTCGTTCGTGGCAGCGCTGAACGATGCCGCTGGAGCCGGATGCAGATGACTCCTTTGGCCTGACCCAGTTAAAGGTCGGCCTGGCACGCAAGTTCATCATCTGTGTCCATCAAGGCCATAGGAACCATCGAATCGTAGGACCCACATTTCTTTGATTTCATGGAAATCAAGGATGTCTACTACACGGTGATGATCGCCTTGCGGTGCCAGGGTGCAAACAACACTCCTATCGAGGAAACGCTTGCCGCGCGCTAAGAGCCCAATCACGGGCTGGCAGATGCCCGGACCACACTGCGGCCCCTGCCCTTCCGGAAACGGGGTTTCGAAAGCAGAGCCTTCGCTGTGAACACATTCGTGAAACATGGGAGCTGATCATGGCTATCCACGCCGATAACGCCAGAAATTCTTACAGCCCCATGCTGATGAACTGTTTGATTGCCGATGACATGACCGAGCTGTTCCACATGGCAGACCCGATCTGGCTCGCGCGCCGGTATTTCCAGGACGGCTTTTTTCCTATTTCGACGTGTCATCCGTGTATCGCGCTCATGCGGTGCGCGAAGGTGCAGAGCCCGTTGATCCCTACGATCTTGTGAGGGCCATGAAGGTGCACCGGGAACGCTTGAGAGTGATGCCATAGAGATGGCGCGGCTGCGGGAAATGGTCGTGCGATACGCAGGTTAACCTCATGGTTTCGTCGCCTCCCCTTACACCCCCTAAACTTGTGGTGTATTAACGTTGCCTGTCGCGTCATGATCGTAGTCTTACATGACCAAATCCTTGACGTATTGTCCGCGGACAACCTCAATTGCCCGTTGGCTCGGGAACCCCGAACGAATTCGTTTGGCGATCAAGTTGTCCCGGTATTTTCTGGCTTTGTCGAAATTGTCCGTGGACAACCTGATCCTTCCATCGTTTTGCCTGAGGCTCCTTCCCTGCTGCCCTTTCAATGTTGCCGAACGGTCCGGAACTATCTTTACCTTTTTAAATCTTCGCGCGTTGTCCGCGGACAACCTTGATTTCTCAGTCACTCCAAAATCCAGAACGAAGTCGGCCGATAACAATGCTTTCACGGGATTCGTGTTTCGTGTATCTTCACGCTTTTCCGATATTGTCCACGGATAACACAAGTTTCGAGCAGGCTCATGCATGGCGTTTCAACCAACCAACGGGCCTCCCTGCGTTGTGATCGAGAACCATTTTTCGGAGGTAAGATGGCGGGCTCATGATTTTCGCGGCTTTCATGGCGAGATACTCAAGCGCGCTCACCGTTCCAAGCCAGCCCAGGCTTCTGAGAGCGGAGAGCAGGTCGTCCCGCTTGAGATTCATCATTCCTCCAAAAAGATAAATCTTTTCGAGAAGCTCGGCTGGGCTCTTGGGTGCCTCTGGCATGAACTCGGAGATATACGGGTGTCGTTTCCAGATCAGTTTGAGTTTAGCTGCGTCAAGCGGATCGCCTTTATATGTATTTATTTTTTGGGACTCTACTTGACGGTCATTTTGTCCGTTTCCGCCGGACCGTTTATCCGTTTCGATACGCTCTGGCATCGCATCGTTGAGCACGGACGATCCGTGCTGAAGCGGTCCGAAACACGATCCAGATCCAGACGGAGTGATCTCCAGCGCGACGGTTCGATCTTGGTTGATGGCGGACGGCCCGCCCGGGGCGTCCCGGTCAGTTTCCGGGTTGCGTTTAGCTGGAGCTAGCGCTCCGTCATGTCCGGGGGTGGCAGCGGTAAACGTTTCATGCCGCTGGCCGGAACAGGATCCGGATCCGGCTACGTTGTCCTGTACGGGCCCCGTCCCGGTGGCATAAGCAGTGGCCGAGGACGATGCCTGATGCCTGTTGATGGCCGACGTGGCGCAGGGAACCTGTTCGACCACGTGATCGGAGATCGTGTCCGAAGCAGCGCTCTGTGGGGCAGGGGGGTCACGTGTCTCACCCCGCCCGTCCCGTATGGTCCGGAGCTCGTCCATCATGTCGCGTATCATCCCGGGGGTCAGGTTGGCGCGCCGCAGGATAGTCCGGGCCCTTTCGACGAAAGCCAAGGCCGCCTCGGTCAACCGGTCCGCAGCATCGAGGAGTTGTCCGCGGAGCGCGAGCGCTTCGGCTCGCAGCCCTCGGATCTCTTCATGGCTCTGTTCGACGCGATGTGCGAGGTCCGAAATCTCGTGATGGCGCTCTAGGAGCGGTGTTAAGTCGACCCCAAACGCGTCCCGAACCGCGCCATTGGACTTCAACGGGAACCTCTTCCCAGTCGCGCTCAGCCTGCGCCGGACGAGCCCGGTGGTCTCAAGCCGCACCAAGTGCCGTCGCAGGACCCGTTCGTTCATCCCGTTGGCACGCTCACAGACGGTTGCGTTCCCGGCATAAACGACAAGCATCATGTCCGGGGAAACGGGCCGGTCTGTCCCGGTCGCCCGGTCCCGGCACGGCAGGAAACTGAGAAGCGCGTCCATGACGAGCAGGTCGCCCGTGGACAATCCGAGATTACGCCGGGTCGTTCGCAGGGCCCGCATTAGGTCTCGCCTGAAGATGGGTATGAAGCCCGCGTTAGTTTGGGCTTGGACATAAGGGGACGGTGTCCCGGCGGCGATGGCCGCAGAGTTCATGGTCTTCATGTGACATTTCAGACGGCAAAGCTCGCCCAGTCACCAAAAGCGGTGTTGCAGTGATTCGTTTTTTAGGGTATCAAGCGAGTGTCTAGAACGCTGGAACCCTCTGGAGTGCTTCACCGCCTTCGGGGGGTTTCTTTTTGCGTATCGTCTGCCTCCTGTTTATGGTTATGGTCTGCTCAGTTTTTCGGGCCTCACGCCCGATTGACGTTGTCCGCGGACAACGTTTCCGAACCCTCTGATCGATAATGAATTAAAATCAAAGGGTTATTCCTCATTATGTCGTGTTTCCCAATGCTCGTGAAGGGCGGGAAGCTCGCTTTCCAAGTAGTCTAGGAAGGCTTGATCCGCGTCCTGGCTCACATTGACGGTCACCGCACGGCCCCGCCTGCGAAGTGTCACGCCGCGGCTGATCTTTCGCACCTTGGCCGCGGGGGCTGAGGCTTGGGCCGGCGCGGTGGAGCTGAGCTTCGCGATCAGGTCAGATAGCCTGTCGGAGCTTTCGAGTGCCGGATCGATCATCTCCTGAAGCCGGGCAGGGGAGGGCGCACCGTCCGCGCTAATGAGCTTGCGCAGCGCCTCCCATTGCCGACGGCCGGCGCCGTGCGCGGCTCCGATCGTCTCGATCAACTCGACGGGGATCTCCCGGGCCGCGGAGCGGAACCGGGACAGGGCGGCCTTGTCGATCCCGAGGGCTCGCTGGATGACGTTGGGGCCGAAACCGGCCGTCTCGATCCGGGACACGAAGAGTGCCTTCTCGATATAGGAGGTGTCGAGCCGGGCCGCGTTCTCCAGCCCCTGTGCGATCAGTGCCTCGTCCTGGGTCAATTCGGTGACGATCGCGCGGACCGGTCGTCCGAGCCTCCGGCAGGCGAGAATCCGGCGACGGCCGTAGACGGCGATGTAGCCGCCATCCTCACCCTTGCGGATCAGGGCGGGCACCTGCTGACCGGATTCCCGGATCGTATCAACGAGCGCGTCCAGTCCGCTTTCCAGATCTATCCGGTCGGCGACCGGACCCATGCTGATCCGTTCGGGGTCGATGTCCTGCGCGGTGCGGCGGAGCTGCTCCTCAAAGGAATCCTCGAAATACCTGACATTCGGGGCCGTACGGCGCTCCGCGTCCGGGGTATCCCGCTCGTCGTCTGGGGTTACGCTATCCGCGTCCTGTGCGGCCTCCAGGGCCCGGGAAAAGACGTTCTTACGCGCCATGACGCCCCCTCCGGGGCGCGCGGCCCCACGCGGTGTAGATATCGTCCTGAAGCTCATCTGCGATATCATTCAGCGATTCCATGATCCGGTCATAGGTGCGCCGATTGAACTCTTTCGGATCTACCTCGAGCATCGGTTGTGTCGTGTTTGCCGCGTCCCCGATCGCGGTGGACTTGATCAGGGTCGAGGCCATCACCGCGTCCCCGAGAATCGTGCGGAGATAGGACGCCATCTGGAGCTGAGGCTGATCGGTTGCTTCGTACCGGGTGATCAGGAACCGGATGAAATCGTAGCGCTTGTCGGAGGCCTGCGCCTCGACGACCTTCATGAGATCCCCAGCCATCGACAGGAAGGTCGACAGGGACATCACGTCCAGCATAGATGCCGTCAGCGGGATCACCATCCCGGTGGAGGCGAAGAGCGCGGAGATCACCGCGAAGGACATCTGGGGCGGCGTATCGTAGATCACCAAATCATAGTCGTCCTTGACGTCGTCAAGCGCGCGGGCCATCCGCGCATGGAACGGAGCCGCGCCACCGGGATCCCGGAAGGAGAGGGCGGTCTCGTACTCGAACTCGACAATTTCCATAGACGACGGAATCAGGTCGAGGCCCGGGAAATACGTCTTGCGGATTACGTTGCGGATCGGGGAGGGGTCTTGGTAGCGGATCACGTCGTAGGCGGTGAGCATCGACTCGTCCGCCTCCGGGTTGAGCCCAAAAAGGTTCGTACAGCTCGCCTGAGCGTCAATATCGATAACCAGCACACGAAATCCGCGCGCGGCCATCAGCATCGCTTGATTCACGGCCGACGTCGTCTTACTAACGCCACCCTTTAGGTTGAAGCAGGTAACAACCTGTAAATGTTCATTGTTCTGGCGGATCGGATAAAATTCAAGCCCGACACGCCCCTTCTGGAACAGGAAGGTACGGATCTGGCCGATCTCCTCCATGGTGAAGACGCGGCGCGTCCCGTTCACGAGAGTGCCGGTGGGCATTTCTCCTTCATGGCTTTTCACGTAGCTTCGGAAGGTGTTTGGATTCACGCCGAGAAAATCGGAGGCCTCGCGCATCGAGAAGGATCTGAGCACCTTTTGCGCATCCGGTGGATGCGTGTCCTTGTTGTGTTCCGAGAGACTTCGCGCGATCTTGCCTGCGTAGCTTTGCAGCTGTTCGGAGCCTTTGATACTGCCCATAGTCCTCAGTCCGTTTTTATGTTTTTTCTTGTATAACAGGAAATGAGGATAGCAACAGGGTTTTTTGTTGAAAACGTGAGGCTCTGCTTTAAGCAAAGCATAAGTTGAGACGGGTAAACTATTGGAAATAGTCCATTTTCAGAAGGTCAAAAATTATCCACAGGGTGTGAATATCTTGTGACGATCCGGGTCAGCACTCGCCCGACGAGTATGAAGCGGCTTCATGCCCGCCTCAAAATCGATGATCGAGGGGGAATCGGGAGGGCCATGGAAACGACGCAACGCGCCGGAGCCGGCACGAGACGGTTCCGGTAATGTCATCTGTTTGGCCCGCTCGGCACGGTTGTGTTCGTACTACTCCGTGGCCGCCTGGTCCGCCTTGTGCAGGATGCGCTGAAGCGCCTTCGCCACCGTCTCTTGGCTCGCCGAGCGGCTATGGAAGTCTCCTGCAACGAGCTGGCTGGGATTGGCCCTTTTTCCAATATCACATCCCGAAAATAAACGACCGTTTGTAAACGTATGCAAGGGTGTGTTCTGTGGCGCCGCTCACCGGAAAGCCTTTGGTTTCATAAGCTGAGCGCGATCAGAGCCCTCTCGCAGACCATCGCGCGCGCGTGCTATATAAGGTGAGTGGGCGTACCCTGACAAAACACTTGGGTAAAATGCAAAAGTGCCATATTTTGCACATATGAAGCCTCAGGTACCTATGCAGTATGGTAGTTTTGATGATCCTCTAGTGGATGTGGAGGGGCTTGAAGAGACGTCTGAGGAAGATCTGTGGTTCCTGCCGGGTCCGATGGAAGAGGAGCCGGATTATCTGCCGCCCGGGCCAAGGGCAGAGCCGCATGAAACCGCAGTCCTCGACGATTGGCGACGCGCTGAGGCGGACAATGCCGCCCGTCTCGCCCGTGTGGCTGGCCGGATCGGCGCGCTGGACGACCGGCTGAAGCGCGGCCCTGAAGGCTGGCGGCACAGGCTCGCGCTGATCGAGGCGGCGGACCTCAGCTGGTTTGTGGGCGACCGAATTGGCCCGGATCGGATGGCGCTCTGGATCTCCATGCACTTGTCCGGCGTGCAGGACGACACCGCGGCGTTGGCGCGTGTCGGATGGGCAGTGCGGCGTCTTACAGGCGGTCCCGAGCCGGAGGTGGATCTGGCGGCCTTCCTTGACCGCCGTGACCCCGAAAACATGGCGGATGAAGCCGAGCCCTTTGCGGATCGCGCGGGCGGTTGGACGGGCGTGATGGTGCAAGCTGCCGATCTGCATCCGATCACCCGCGCCTGCATGGGGTTTCACCTATGGAACCTTGCGGGCCTCGGGCAACAGGGCGACCGGATGGAAGCGGCGGTTACTGTTGCGCGCATTGCGGCCAGCGAAGGAAAGGGAGCAGTGTTTGCACCACTGGCGATGGGCGGCGCAGGGGGGCTGCGCGCCGGTGGCCTACCGGCGGAGCGCTTGGAGCGTTGGCTCGAGGGAATGGAAACCGCATGCCTGACAGCGATGTGGCACCTTGATGACATTGAGGCATGGTCCGCGCGGGCGGAAGCCGAGATGAGCCCGCTTTCGGGGAAGACGCCGCCCGCCCTGCGTGCTGTGCTGACTGATTGGCCCATCGTTTCCGCTCCGATGGCCGAGGCCATGACCGGCTCCAGTCGCGCGGCCGTCCAGCGCAACCTCGCCTGGATGGAAAAGCATTGCCTGATCCGGGAGGTGACGGGAAACGGCAGGTTTCGGATGTGGCGTGCAGCATTTTGATACATGGTGATAGCACCAGCCACTTTATCAGGCTCATAACCTGAAGGTCGTAGGTTCAAATCCTACTCCCGCAACCATCTCAACTTGCGAACCGCCGGTCCCAGTGGCCGGGGTTCGTGTTTGAGCCGATACCTCAAGGATTCCAGCCAGATCGCC
>Ga0307937_1000985_pt1 | contig 15736 bp, 12 predicted proteins | sample OrgLakmetagenom3_FD_201814 | JGI IMG/M metagenome (GOLD analysis project Ga0307937, IMG submission 201814) | Saline water microbial communities from Organic Lake, Antarctica - #3 | ecosystem: Environmental > Aquatic > Non-marine Saline and Alkaline > Saline | place: Antarctica: Organic Lake...
GAATGCACTAATTTCTTATTCGTGCATTCGTGGCATCAAAACTAAAACTTAATTGCATAACTGAATTATAGTTATTTAACTAAAATACTGGTATTCATATCTCATACTTTCATATAACATCCTGATTAAATTGACATACTATAATGTGTTATGTAAATTGGAATATGTTCAGAAATCATTTAGGAACTACCCTCTACAGACTACCCTCTACAGACTACCCTCTACCGACTAAAAGCTAACCCCACTTTTATCGGTATCTTCTTCTTCCTCTGGATGTAGGCTTTTTACCTCCAAAATTTTCTAATTTATAGGTAAAGCTCAACATGGCGTAGCGCTGTAAAATCAGTTGGTCTGTATCTTGTATAAAATCATCTCCTGTATTTCTTCGGGTAGAAATATTCTGGTCTAATACATCATAAACTTTAATTTTTAAGGTGGCTTTCTCGTCTAAAAATTGATAGCCTAGACTTAAATTCCAAAATAAAGAAGTAGACTCAAATGCATCAGATACATTTCCGTAATTAAAGTAGGTGAAATCACTTCCAAAGATGATGTTTTTCGGCCAAAAGAGAGTGGCTTCTAAACCGATTTCAGTATTGGTGAAATCTTCATTTCTGTTTGAAAAAATATCATAAACAGTATTATTGTAATTAAATTGGACTTTGGGTTGTAAGCTTATCAAATCAGGTATTTCATAAGTGAAACGAAGACCAGGAGAAATACTATATAAATCTGAAGAGAATTTTTGTCCATTACTAAAGCCTATGTTTTTGTTATAAGAATTAGAAAGATTCAAGTTGTACCGAATAACAGTAGTACCTTCAGTTGGTATGGTCTTGCTGAAATATAAATAAAGAAAACCTCTTTGCGCACCATCTACATTAGTGTAAGAAGTAGTTCTTACTAAATCCTCATCTGTAGTTAATACGGAAACTACCTGATCTTTTGTAGTAGAGTAGTTGGCATAAACGCCATAACCAGAACGTGTTTTAAAGTCAAAATTTCTAAAATTCAATCTGAAATTTTGTTCTAATGATGGATTTAAATTTGGATTTCCTATCCGAATATTTAGCGGGTCAGTTACAATTTCTACGGGCTGTAATTGTTGAAAACTAGGGATGTTTACATTGTTTCGGTAGCTAAATCGCATGCTCTTTGAACGGCTAAATTGATACCGAATAAAGGCATCGGTAAAAAGATTATTAAAAGTATTAGAAAAATCTATATTTTGAGAAATATTTTGGGTTTTTAGGCTTGTGTTTAGCCAGCCTAAACTTCCACCCGTTCTTATCTTTTCAGTTTCATATCGCATTCCAAGACTCGGTCTATTAATCTGTGAATTTGCTTCAAATTCATTGGATAGGTTTTCGTTAATATTGGTAAAACTTCCTGAACTACCGTCAAAATCGAATACCTTTCTCGTGTTGGAATTCTGGTTGGCCTCAAATGAATATCCTATATCTAAAAACAGTTGCTTGGCTAAGCTTTGTCTATAGGTAAACCTAGCATTATAAGAATCTTCATTGTTTTCTTCATCAATTAGCTGATTTTGAATTTGTGTGTCGTTACTAGCTGTAATAATCCGTTCAGATTTAAAGAAATTCTCACTGTCATTTCGGTTGTGACTATTATCGAAACTTAAACTTAAATAGGAACCAACCGTGTCTAGTTTTCGGGTTACTGCTAAATCATTTCTAAAGCTTGCGGAAGTACTTTCGCTTAAATTAGTGGTTTCAGCAGAATTTATCAGGTTGTTTTCTTCATCAAAAGATCTGTTTGTGCTGGCATTTTCATTTGTCCTGAGGTTTATGTTTAAGTTGGGGTTGAAGGAAATTCGGGTAAGCGTGTCTGGCTTAATATCAAACCTTCCAGAAAATCGATGGGATTCATTGGTGTTATTTCCTCTGCTTTCACTTTCCGTAAAAAAGCTTCTATCAGGTAAAATGTTTTCTCGAAGTGAAGAAGTTCTTGTTTCTCGGTCAGTAGCTCCATAAAAGTAATCTGTAGAAAGGTCGTATTTTTCGTCATCCCATTCATTTACGTAATTTCCTCCAATGGTTTCTGAAGTGGTAATTCCGTTATTGGAACCAAAAAAGTTACCAGGAACTGCAGAAGTACTTCCAATGGCATCAAAAACTTCATCATAAGAAAAACCAGGGCTATTAATATTGTTTGCACTAGCCAAAATACTAAAGCGCATTTTATCTTTAAAATAGTTAAAAATCGCACTCGTGTCATATCTATCATCTGTTCCGTAACCAGCTGTAGCTCTGGAAAAATAGCCTTTGTTTTTATCTTCTTCTATGGTAACATTTATGGTTTTGTTTTCAGAATCACCTGCTTTGCCCGTAAATTCTTCTTCTCTGGTTTTGGTATCAACAACTTGAATTTTATCTATTATATCTTTCGGAAGATTTTTTGTTGCCACTTTTGGGTCGTCTCCAAAAAACTCTTTTCCATTGACCAAAATCCGATTAACAGGTTGACCATTTACAGTAATGGAACCATCTGCGGCAACTTCAACTCCAGGAAGTTGTTTCAGCGTTTCTTCTAAAGTTGCGTTGTCTCTGGTTTTAAAAGATTTAGCATTAAATTCTAAGGTATCTTTTTTTAGAACAATAGGAGACCTTCTTGTTTTAATGACCACTTCATCTAGTTGGTCTGAACTTGCCTTTAATACTATTTCGCCAAGGTCTATGATTCTATCCGCGGGAGAAATTACTTTTTTAAAAGGCTCAAGCCCTGTGTAGGATACAAATAAGTTCAATTTATCTTCAGTTGACTTTCCCTCTAATACAAACAAACCATCTTGGTCTGAAATCGTGTAGCTCACTAAGGTAGAGTCTTTTATGCTCTCTGCATAAATAGTAGCAGAGTAGAGGACTTGATTGGTTAAACTATCTATTATTTTGCCTTTTACTTCAAAGTCTTGGGCATGCGATTGAAAAATGACAGTTAATAAGCATACAGCGAAAAATGTTTTATACATAAAATAGAATTGATATGGTTTAGACCTCTGAAATCAGGATTGGTTTAATAAATAACCCGATGATAAGCAGATTATTTTCTAGAAAGGTCATTTTTTTTTGAATTTTGCAGACCATCCTAAACTAGGATTTAGTGTAATTAAGCTTCAAATTATTACTTTACAGATTTTAAAAACTTTTTGCGTTCTTGCTTTTGAAATACATACTGCTACAATCTACTGTGTTTTTTACACCTAGAAAATACTTCTTGCAAAGCAAAAATGAAGCTGAAAAAAAATGATTAGTTTTTCTTTTTTCTGTTTTTAAATTTTCTCCATAAAAAATAAACGAATAGAAGAATGAACCAAAATGGCCAAATTCTAATGAAAAAGAGTAAGAAATCTACAAATCCAAACCATCCTTTAGATAGGGATTGCTTCAAACTAGACATAAATTCATCTCTAACAATAGGATCGGGTTTAACTTCTTTTTCTGCCGTAATGCTTAAGTCAAGTGTGCTGTAGGCTACCAAATCGCTTAAGTAATTGAGTCTTCCAGTAGTGCTTTCAATTTCCTCCTCTAATCTCCTTATTTTTTCAGCAATCTCTAGGATGTCTTTTATGTTTTTGGCTTGCTTCAATAAATCATTGTAACGTTTTAAAAAATTTCTTTTGTTTTTTAATCTGCTTTCTAAATCTATAAATTGGTCGGTTACATCACGGGCTTCAATTTTCTTAAACAGTATTTTATCTTCACCTTTTTCTGTTTCTAAGATAAATTCATCAAAGCTTTTGAAGGGAATCCTAATTTTTAGTTCGAAAGAAGTTTTCCAATCTGTATTATTATAACTTTCATTTTCATAGTAACCTCCATACTTTTTAATCAATACATCTACTTTGCTTTTCGTTTTCTGAAGTTCTTTTGTCTCTATCTCTATACGTCCATCCTTGATGATTTTTTTCTGTATATCTTCAGTTTGCTGAGCATCGTCTTGATTAATGTTTGAGCTTTGTGGAGCAGGAGGTGGAGGCGGTGGGCTTTTAAGTTGTTCCGTTACAGGAACAGATTCTTTATAATCAATATCATTTATGTTAGCGAAATCACCACTTCTTGAAGACTCTTCATGGCATGCGTAAAGTAGAAAAGCAATTGCGAGTACACTTAGGATTTTTTTCATCTTTTTAGAAATTAAGGATTAAATACTTCTTAATTTCTTCCTAAACCAAGAATGATGCCATGAAAAGTTGAAAAGACTTCTTATCCTTTTTTCCTTTTGTAAGTTTTACGATTTAAATATCAAATTTATTGATAGTATTTATGGTCTGCTGAAAAAGTCAGAAATGAATTAAATGTAAATCATTGTTATAAAATAGATTAAATAAAGTGGGTTAGTTCAAAATTGTTTTTTTGACCCTAGGAGGGTCAAATCTGTATAGCTAAATTGATGTGCGTAGGTATTCGACCCCAGCTGGGGTCGTACCTCTTGCAGGATTAATTTTCTATACATATTTAATCCCTCTGGGATTATGGCTCTAAAATTAAATCTAAAATTAAAAAGCATCAACTAAATTTGAGTGCAAGACTTTCAAAGCATTTTGTTTCAAAAGCCTTCATTTGTTGAACGAAAATCTGAGCTTAGTTCCAGTAAATAAAGACTTTATTGTTTCTCAGCGAACCCTATTTAAGGAGAATTCCTAGCATTTAATGGAAGTCTTTAGTTCAATAAATTAGATATTACTAACTACAGGCAAAGGCAGGAGTACGAATGAAAGATCTTTGTATTCGTAGCTTACAACTTTCTCTATTGTGTACCACTGAACTTTCCATTTTTCTAGTTGTAATGAAATACCGTTCTAGAGTACGAAACCAAAAATTCAGAAAGCACACAAATTACTATTCTAAAATTCGTTCTTTAATGACAGATTGAACGATGTTGATAGCTACATTGTTGTATTTATTGTAAGGGATAATAATATCTGCAAACTCCTTGGTGGGTTCTATAAATTGTTGATGCATCGGTTTTAAAGTGGTTTGGTAGCGATTCAGTACTTCATCTAAATCACGTCCACGTTCTTGAATATCTCGCTTAAGTCTTCTGATTAATCGTTCATCGCTATCGGCATGAACAAACATTTTAATATCGAACATATCCCGAACTTTTTGATGAGCTAAAATTAAAATACCCTCTACAATCATGACTTTTTTAGGCAAGGTAGTTACCGTTTCTTTGGTTCGGTTGTGTTCTTTAAAAGAATAAACGGGCTGCTCGATTGGAACCCCATTTTTTAAACTAGATAAATGCTCATACAGCAAATCGAAATCAATAGATTTAGGATGATCAAAATTGATTTTCTTTCGATCTTCAAAACTCAAATGGCTGGTGTCCATATAATACGAGTCTTGGTAAATTACATCAACTTCGTCATGTTGCAACTCGTTTATGATTTGATTTACCACAGTGGTTTTTCCACTTCCCGTTCCACCTGCAATTCCTATAATAAGCATGATAAAATTTTGAACAAAAATACATTTTTATCCCTATTCTGTGTTGAAATTCTTTTTTTCTGTCTGCTCGAGTGGTTTTTCAGCTTGGAAAATGCTGAGGAATTTTATCGAGCGCTTGTTTTTAGTATGGAATGGTTCTCGATACAAATCAATGGCTTTTGAGCCATTGATTCACTCGAACAGACATTTTTTCTGTTCAACTTGTCAGATTGAATGGTTTTTCAGCTTGGTTTAAGCTGGGAAATTGTATCGAGAGCTTGTTGTTGGTTTGGAAATGGTTCTCGATACTATTCAATGGCTTTTGAGCCATTGATTCACTCGAACAGACATTTTTTTTGTTCAACTTGTCAGATTGAATGGTTTTTCAGCTTGGTTAAAGCTGAGAAATTGTATCGAGCGCTTGTTTTTAGTATGGGAATGGTTCTCGATACAATTCAATGACTTTTTGAGTCATTGAATCACTCGAACAGACAATGGTCAAAATAAATTTACAAGAAATTCAAAAATTGAAGTCCTATCATGACTCCGCCATCTTGCCAACCGCTTTGGTAAGCTTGTACGTAGTCTAACCTAAAAAATCTGAATTTCCCAAATCCAAAATTTTCTAAACCAACGTGGAATTCATAATAGGGTTTTTGCTCTTGAGTAAAAAGACTTTTTGCACCAACTACTAAATTATAATTTAATTGATTAACTAATGGTATCCGGTTCAGAAGCAATCCTTTAAATTGATGTTCAAGATGCATTTCAGCATAACTATGTTGTGTTGAAAATGCATAGTAATCCATCAATAAAAATTTTCCGAGATAAGAACTTGATGTTTCTACAAAAGTTTGATTTCCATTGAAATGCTTATAATCTAAAAAGGAAATTTGCTCGTTGTTGTTATTAATCCACCCTGTATTGATTTGATAGTTGAATATTCCCAAGTTATTTAGATTCAAATTCTGTTGAATCCTACTGCGTAAACTGTCAAAATTATAATTGCTAAACGAACTACCAAATCCTTTTTCGTAAACTATGCTGAAGGTAGGGAAATCTTCATTTGGAATATTATACTTGCCATCAGGACGACTAATATACTTCTGTCCTAATCTAAAAGTGGCTCCAATTTTAGCGATAAATAAGCTGTGATTTTCAAACAAATTTTCCCCTAATTGATTGGTTAGTAAGGGATGATTGGAAGTAAAACCATCGGGATTGTTTACCCAAATTCGGGAGTTGGTGGCATTGTTTAAGGCATTTCTGTCTTCGAAGACTAAACTTGCATTTGCTCTTATGCCATTGGTAATCTCGTCTGCAAAAAGAGCTTCCACAAAATTACGTTCGTACATTTTCATGAAACTGCGTTCAAAAAAAGTAGCTGCAAATGTGTTGATTAACGGACTTATGGGATTGCTACTGTTAATTTGTTCTGCTTGACTACCCGAAGAAATTTGCAAATAAGTATCACTAAAGTTATTGAATTTCTGTCTGTAACTCAAGCTCCCACGAATTTTTTCATCAGAAAAACCATAGTTTACTTTTGCATCTACAAGCCAAAAAGTTTTAAAAGAATTGTCTTCGTCTTTCTGCCGATAAGTAAAACCAGTATTTATATTCCAACCTTGTACATTATTGTAGCTTAGGTTTCTAAAAGAAAGACCTTCAAAAGAAAAGCTTCTGTTTTTGTAGGAATTATCCCAAGTATAACCTGTAATTGGATCCAGTAATTTGAACTTATTTTTGACCCGATCAACCGAATCTAAGTAGGTTTTAGATTTTCGTAATTCTTGGATGCTGTCTTTTTTTATATAATCATTTTGTTCAATTTCGGTTAGTGGTATCGGTCGAATGGTATTCCAAAAAACAGAATCACGTTGATTGGCATCCCTTTGATAAGAGACAATTTCATTGGTGAACTTCAATTTTTCTGAAGTAGGAGAGAGGTCGTAATTTTTATAAAATCCCAAAAACTTACCACTTCCCGATGCTCCTAAAATCTTCCAAGTGAAATGAAAACTCTTGGAGAGGCTCAACCAATATTCATAATCTGCTTGATAAGCAAATTCTTGTTGAAAACGTACCTTTTCTAGTGGAGGAATTTGCGTTGCTTCTCCTGTGGTGCTCAAATCTACCCCAAAAATTTCCCAGGTATCTTCAACTATATAGATGAATCCTGAAAAAACCTTGTCTTTTTTTCGCTTCGGAATAACCTCTACTTTATTGATTAAAAAACCATTGCTGTCATAAAAAATACCTTCTAATTTGTAATTGTAATAATTGAAGGCATAATCTGCAATTGGAGAAATCATCTCTATATTAAAACTGATGGTATTATCGTAAAATGAAACATTGAAGTCTTCTGCATTGTTCCAACTGAAGCCATTGTCGTTTCCACTTATTTTTGAAGCGCTGATTTCTTCTCTAAATTGGTTAGGTGCTTTATAAAATATCTTTGAAACCGTTTCACTTAAATATATAATTCCACTTCTTGTAGAGTCTAGCGTACCATCAAAATCACCAACTTCCATTCCCATTATTTTTTCGGGTATATTTTCAACTTGCCAAATACTTCTTGAGTAAAAGTCAGCTTCAAAGGCTTCAATTTTAGTTTTGTTTTCTTCTCTATGCTGAATGGCTTCTCTGATGATTTTTAAAGCTGGATTTTCATTCGAGTAAACGGTTACATCATCTAAACTAGTAGCTTCTTCAACTAAAACCATATCTATTACTTGGTTTTCAGAAGGCTTTTTAAGGTTTATTTTTTCAGTCTTAAAACCTAAATACTGAAAAACCAAGGTAGATTCCTCTGTTAGCTGCTTCAATTTGAGCTCGTATTTTCCTTCTGCGTTGCTAGTTGTACCGGTAAAAGAATCTTCAATGTAAATATTTACATCGGCTAAGGTTTCCCCTTTTTCATCTGTAATGCTACCAGAAATGATTTGAGCATAGGAAAAAAAGCAATTCAATAAAAATAATAGGAGGAATGAAGATTTAAACATTAATATGACTTTTTAATTCTATCTAATCTTCTTTTAGTGTCGCGTTCTTTTATACTTTCACGTTTATCATGTACTTTTTTACCTTTGGCAAGTGTGATTTGAAGTTTAGCAAAACCCCTATCGTTTATAAACATAAGGAGCGGCACAATGGTTAATCCAGAATTTTTTACTTCTTTGTATAATTTCTTAAGTTCTTTTTTGTTCAGCAATAATTTTCGTTCACTTTTAGGATTGTGATTAAAATGGGAAGCGTGAGAATATTCTTGAATGTTCATATTGACTACAAATAATTCACCTTTGTCATTAAACTCGCAAAAACTTTCTGCAATAGAAGCTTTACCTTCACGTATAGCTTTAATTTCAGTTCCACGTAAAACGATACCTGCGATGTATTTGTCTAGGAATTCATAATTGAATTTAGCCTTTTTGTTTTTTATTTTAATGTTGTTGCCTTTCATAATTGTTGCTTAATTCGCTTTACAAAGCTAAGTAAAAACTTTTGATGTCATGCAGAAAGTAATTTGCTATTAAATCCTATATTCCTTGCATATTTTAGCATTTCTTTAATGAAATAGGCTTTAAATAACTTGCCTTAAGCACTTAAATTGTTACTTTTGTAAGCATTAATTTTAAGCACAACCTGAATATGAATTTACACGAATATCAAGGAAAAGAAATACTAAACAGTTTTGGCGTAAACATACAACGCGGTATCGTAGCAACTACTCCTGAAGAAGCAGTAGCGGCAGCCAAAAAACTAACCGAAGAAACCGGTACTGGATGGCATGTTATTAAGGCTCAGGTGCATGCTGGAGGACGCGGAAAAGGTGGTGGAGTAAAATTAGCCAAAAACCTAAAAGAAGTTGAAAGCATTGCAGGAGAAATTATAGGCATGAACTTAGTGACTCCACAAACAAGCAAAGAGGGCAAAAAAGTTCATCAAATTTTGGTTGCAGAAGATGTATATTATCCTGGTGACAATGAGCCAGAAGAATACTATATGTCTGTTTTATTGAATAGAGCAACAGGCAGAAATATGATTATGTATTCTCCAGATGGAGGTGTAGATATAGAAACGGTTGCTGAAAAAACACCTGAAAGAATTTTTACTGAAGAAATTGATCCTGCTACAGGAATATTGCCATTCCAAGCTAGAAAAGTAGGTTTTAATTTAGGTTTAAGTGGTAAAGCGTTTAAGGCAATGACCAAGTTTGTAACTGCTTTATACCAGGCTTACGATGGTTCTGATTCTTCTTTATTTGAAATTAATCCAGTTTTGAAAACTTCAGATGACAATATTTTAGCAGTAGATGCTAAAGTAACTTTAGATGATTCTGCTTTGTTCCGTCATAAAGACTATGCTGAATTAAGAGACAAAAGAGAAGAAGACCCTACTGAAGTTCGTGCAAAAGAAGTAGGTTTGAGTTTTGTAAACTTAGATGGTAACGTTGGTTGTATGGTTAACGGTGCTGGACTTGCCATGGCAACTATGGATTTAATCAAGTTTGCTGGTGGTGAGCCTGCTAATTTCCTAGACGTTGGTGGAACTGCAGATGCAAAAAGAGTAGAAGAAGCATTTCGTATCATTTTATCAGACGAAAAAGTGGAAGCCATATTAATCAATATTTTTGGTGGAATTGTTAGATGCGATCGCGTTGCAAATGGAGTAGTGGAAGCTTACAAAAACTTGGGAGACCAAATTAAAGTGCCTATCATTGTTCGTTTACAAGGAACCAATGCAGAAGAAGCAAAAGAAATTATTGACAATAGTGGTTTGAATGTTGAGTCCGCAGTAATATTTCAGGAAGCAGCAGATAAAGTGCAGAAAGTACTTGCATAACAAAATCCAATTATCTTACTATTTATAAAAAAACCATCTCACACAGGGGATGGTTTTTTTTGCTATGAATGTTCATTAATTTCAAGGTTAAAATCCCGAACAGATTTATTTTGACAAAAACTTATTCGAAATCTAGGGTGTTTACTGTATTGAGTGTAAAAAACTAAAAATTTTAAATTAAGATATTGAAAGTCATGTAAATAGAATAATTCATCACTTTATTCAATAACTGATTTGTAGTAATAAGAAGCATAAAAATATTACCGTAAAACTAAAATGAGATTCGTTTGAAAACATAGCAGAAAGATTTTATTTTTGTCAGTTATATGCTATTTTTACACCTCCACAATCACTTCTTCCAAGGGTCTTCTTACTTTTTTAAATTCTGCAAATTGGTCATCTTCAGCTCTGTAACCAATTGGCAAAACTAAACAAGAAGATAAATTTTGTTTTTTCAAATTCAAGATTTCATCGTATTTTTCAATTACAAAACCTTCCATTGGGCAAGCGTCTATTTTTTCATAAGCACAAACGGTCAATACATTTCCAAGTGCTAAATAAGCTTGATTTTTAGCCCAAGCTTTTATCTCAATATCGTCTTTTTTTGAAAAGTCTTTCACTAAAAATTCACGAAATGGAGCCAAAGTTTCATCTGGGGTATTTCTGATTTCTTTGATGCGCTCAAAGTTTTTTAAAATAAAATCCTTGTCGATTTTCTCTTCAATACAAAAAACTAAAAGATGAGAACACGTTGATACTTGTGCTTGATTGAAACTTGCTTCCCGTAGTTTAGCTTGCAAAGCTTTATCTTGAATAACTAACATTTTTATGGGTTGTAAACCATAAGATGTTGGAGTTAAATTAAAAGCTTCCTTTACAATACTAATTTTTTGCTGGGTAATCAACGAATTGCTGTCAAATTTTTTGGTGGCGTAACGCCATTTCAAAGCATCTAAACTTGTCATGTGAGGTCTAATTTAACTGCAAATATAAACTTCGACTTGATTATTTTGTTGAAGTTAAGTTTTAATTAAGTAAACTAATGTTAAAGTATTTTAGCTAAACAACAAGGTTTCAATTGTAGTTGCCATTTCGATGTCCTTTTGTGTGACCCCGCCTGCATCATGTGTACTCAAACTAATTTCAATTTGATTATACACATTTGTCCATTCTGGATGGTGTTGCTGTGCTTCTGCCTCAAAAGCAATTCGCGTCATTGCAGAAAAAGCCTCTTTAAAATCTTTAAATTCGATTGTAGTGTGAATTGATTTTTCATTGTATTCCCATCCATCTAAATGTTCTAGGGCTTTCTCAATGTCTTCTTTTTTTAATACTTCCATAATTATTGAACTTTTATTGATTTTTCGATGACTTCATCCATGCTAATTTGAAGATTTTTAGGGAGCATATTATTTTTAGGTATAACTGCTATAAAACGGTCTTCATTAGAATCATAGACTTGCTTAAAAGTAGGGTTTTCCAATTGAAGCACATCACAAATTTCTTCAATTAATTCATAATGATGTATTAAATCTGTACTGCCTAGATGGAAAACTCCCTCTTTTTTTCGATTGATAATAAAATGAATTTGTTGAGTAAATTTACTATATACTGTAGCATTGATAACCACGTTCGGAAACACCTCAATAGGTTGATTCAATTCGTGGAGTAATTTAATTTCATTGATTTTTGGAGAGTCGTATCCAAAAATCATGGGAACCCTTACTATATTGTATAAATGATTTGGTAAACGAAGTAAAGCATTTTCTATTTTAATTTGAAAAAGCCCATACTTACTTTGAGATAAAGTTTTGTCATATTCATAAGATGGATAGTTGGTAAATGCATCAAAAACATTGCTTGAGGAGATAAAAATAAGCTTTTTATCATTTGCGATTAGATAATTAATAATGTCATAATGTGCGTAAACCAAAGCATTAAGGTCCGCTCTAAAGGCAGAAATAATTACATCGGGTTTCAATTGTTCCAATATCAATCCGGGCAATTCTTGTTCAGCATCCCATAAAAAAAACTGTTTGTTTTTATCGTATTTTGGAGAGGGTGTGTTGTATGTTCCGTACACATCAAAATAAGGATATAGTTCTTTGTACAGGTTTTTGCCTAAAAAACCGCTTACACCAAGAATTAATATTTTTTGTTTTGATTTTGCCATAGAAAACAAAACTGCCAAAAAGCTAAGACTTTTAGGCAGTTTTGGAATATTTTTTTAGTTATTTTAATTTTTATAGAAAGGAAGTTTTACTACTTCAGCTTTTAGTTGTTTTTTTCTAACTTCAATGTAAATTTCACTTCCTAATTTGGTGAAATCAGTTTTTACATAGCCTAAGCCAATTGCTTTTTTTAGACTAGGAGACATGGTTCCAGAAGTTACCATTCCAATTTCATTTCCGTTTACATCTACTATTTTATAATCTTTACGCGGTATGCCCTTGTCTTTTACTTCAAAGGCTACTAACTTTCTAGCTACTCCTTCTTCTTTTTGCTTTTGTAAGGCTTCCGCATTTACAAAATTCTTTGTGAACTTAGTTATCCATCCTAGTTTAGCTTCAATAGGAGAGGTAGTTTCATCTATATCATTACCGTATAAGCAAAATCCCATTTCTAATCTTAAGGTGTCTCTTGCAGCTAAACCAATGGGTTGTATACCAAATTCTGCTCCAGCTTGCATTGCTTTATTCCAAATTGTTTCCGCATCTTTATGTTTGCAATAAATTTCAAAACCACCACTTCCAGTATATCCAGTTGCAGAAATAATGACTTCGTCACACCCCGCAAACTCTGCTACTTCAAAATGATAAAATGGGATTTTCCCCAAGTCGATTTCAGTTAAACTTTGCATGGCTTCTACCGCTTTTGGTCCTTGAATTGCCAAAAGAGAATATTCATCTGAAACATTAGTCAGTTTACAATCAAATGCATTATGTGTAGTTATCCAGTTCCAATCTTTTTCAATATTCGAAGCATTTACAACCATTAAATATTTTTCTGCTGAAAATCTATAAACAATCAAATCGTCTACTATTCCACCAGTTTCATTGGGCATACAGGTATATTGTGCTTTTCCATCAATCAAGGTAGATGCATCATTACTGCAAACTTTTTGTAGGAGCTGAAGCGCTTCTGGTCCTTCAACAAAAAATTCACCCATATGAGATACATCAAAAATCCCTAAGTTTTGTCTAACGCATTCATGTTCTGCATTTACGCTGGAGTAGGATACTGGCATTTGGTAACCTGCAAAGTCTACTAGTTTTGCACCAAGTTGTTGATGTATGTGATTTAATGCTGTTTTTTTCATTCAAAAAAAGTTTTTGCAAACTTAAGTTTTTCCAGCCAAAGCTAAATTGAAATTGGATTAGATTTTAATGAAATTCGAAGTAATTCTGTAATGAAAAATTGGAAGTTACAAAATGATGCTTTTTAAATCCTAAAATGAATTTAGTGGGAAGTACCAAAATTTCTTTTATGGAAGTATAATTACCTTCATATCAACATTACTTAGCGGCCATTCGCTTTGGTCTGTTTCTAGTTTAGAAATTTTTTCAGCTATTTCCATGCCTTCAATTACTTTTCCAAAAACAGTATGTTTTCCATCCAAATGATGAGCACCATCTTTTTTAGTAACAATGTAAAATTCGAAAGGAGAGGAGGCGTTACTTACATTTTGTTTGGCATATTTTGCTGCAGCAAACACTGCGTAATCATGTGGATACTTATCCAAATACTCATTAGGAATCAAGTATTTACCTATTGCATTGCGGTAATCTCTGGTCAGTACACGGTCTGAATTTCCACCTTGAACTACAAAATTGGGGTCAACTCTATGAAATACACAACTGTCAAAATAGCCCAGTTTGGCCAAGCGAATAAAGTTAGCACGATGATAAATGGGCTCCTTAAAAAGTTGAACTGTAATCGTTCCAAATTCAGTTTCAATACTTACTTTGGTTTCTGGATTATTTTGTGCATAATTTTCTAAAAAGGGCATCAACTCTTCTTGCGCTAAAGTTTGAATGTGCGACAAATCTTTGGTTTCTCTTCCACTGGATGGAATATTAATTTCTGGTATTTCATCATTCATTTCAAATTTTTCTGGAATACTAGATTTTTTAGTTGAATTTGTTTGCTTACTTTTATCGTCTTTAGTACAGGCAAAAAGTAAACTCAAACAAAAGTAAAACAAGATTGGAAAACGCATATTTTGAAGATTTAAAAACGAAAATAAAAAAAAATCCGTTACTGGGAAGTAAAGCACATGCTAAGATGATGCCACTTTCTAGAAAAGAAGAATTAGAAGCACTTGATTTCAACAGCCTTTCTCCCAGGTTTGCTGCTGTACTTTGCTTGATTTATCCAAAAAATGGTGAGTTGTATTTTCCGTTGATTCTAAGAAATACGTATCCAGGCGTACATTCCAATCAAGTGAGTTTTCCTGGCGGTAGAAAAGAAAATACAGATGTCAATTTTAAACATACCGCTTTACGTGAATGCGAAGAAGAGATTGGAGTCCTTCAAAAAAAGGTTAAGGTATTAAGGCAACTGAGCGATATTTATATACCACCGTCTAATTTTCAGGTTAAATCTTTTATTGGGTTTAGTAAGGAAACCCCAGAATTTCAGCTTCAACCAGATGAAGTTGAACAGCTAATTGAAGTAAAACTAAGTGAATTATTAGATGACAGTATTTTAATTACGGAATACATGACTACTTCTTATGCTGATAAAATGGAGGTTAAAGCTTTCAAACTGAATAATTTCACAGTGTGGGGAGCAACAGCAATGATATTAAGTGAAATCAAATATCTGTTGAAAAGTCATTAATACGTAGGTTTTTCTATATTTGTCAAGTTAAAAAACAAGCAATGGGCTTATTTAAAAAAAATCCGTTTGGTCATTATCTATTTATAAAAAAATGGTTGATACGTATTATGGGGTCGCTAACCCATAGGCGTTACCGTGGTTTTAATAAGCTAGAAATAGAAGGGTCTGAAATTTTTAAGACTTTACCAGATAGAAATGTGCTTTTTGTATCTAATCATCAAACTTATTTTGCAGATGTAGTTGCAATGTATCATGTTTTTAATGCTAGCTTAAAGGGAAGAAATGACAATATTAAAAATATAGGTTACCTATGGAATCCCAAACTAAACATTTATTATGTAGCGGCAAAGGAAACCATGAAAGGAGGTATGCTTCCTAAAATTTTAGCTTATGCAGGCTCAGTGAGTATAGATAGGACTTGGAGAGCCAAAGGTCAGGAAGTGAATAGGCAAGTAAAAATGAGTGACATAAGCAATATAGGAAGTGCTTTAAATGATGGTTGGTTGATTACGTTTCCACAAGGTACTACCACACCTTGGAAACCTATACGGAAAGGTACAGCTCATATCATCAAAAAATATAAACCCATAGTAATACCT
>Ga0307937_1000986_pt1 | contig 15684 bp, 15 predicted proteins | sample OrgLakmetagenom3_FD_201814 | JGI IMG/M metagenome (GOLD analysis project Ga0307937, IMG submission 201814) | Saline water microbial communities from Organic Lake, Antarctica - #3 | ecosystem: Environmental > Aquatic > Non-marine Saline and Alkaline > Saline | place: Antarctica: Organic Lake...
ACGAGCCAAAACATCAGGCTTTCCCATCCAGCCATCTTGGCCAGCTGGATCACGACACCATAGCTGGCCTGGATGATCCGGCCGATCACGAGGATCGACAGGGCCGCCACCGCAGGCACGTATTCGGGGCCGAAGGATACCAGTACGATCCATTCGCCGAAGAACAGAAGCGCGAGGCCAAGCGGCAGCGCCCCGACGAAGATCAGGCGTGCGCTCGAGGTCAGCGTCCGCTGGACCGAGGCAAGATCGCCGCGCTGGAACGCACGCGCCACGGACGGGCCAGTCACCATCAGCACCGCCTGCTGCGCGATCAGGGCAAGCCCCGCCCATTGCAGCGCGACGTTGTAATACGCGACCTCCTCCGGCGACCGGAAATACCGCAGCATCAGGATGTCGGTCTTTCCGATGATGATCTGCATGCCGGCGACGAGGGTCAGAGGCGCGAGCGAACTGAGGATCTCGCGCGTGTCGTAGACCGGCGCGAGGCCCGCGGTGTTTGGCCCGACGATGCGGTGCTGAAGAAACAGGGCCAATGCGAGCATCGCCAGCGCAGCGATGGCGTGCAGCATCATGGCGTCCGACGCATCGAGCGTGTCCTTGGAGACGAAGAAAACCAGCGCGACCAGGGCGAGGAACGCGGCCGGGCGGACCAGCGTTTCGATCAATTGCCCCAGAAACAGGTGGTTGAGGGCGCGCAGCGAGGCCCCTGTGACTGGCAGAAGGATAAAGGCAGGCATCAGCACCGCCACCCAAAGCAGGGCCTGTCCCTCGGGCGCGCTCATCCGGTCGTCGAGGTAAAGCATGTAGGCAAGCGCGATGCAGACCCCCATCGCAAGACTGTAAAGCAGCATCATCTGCCGGGTCCGCACGATGATGCCCAGAACGCGCGGCCAATCACGATCGACCAGCCGGAACGATATCTCCCGGACGTTTATCAACGGCATGCCGGCCTGGCCCGGAAGGGCGACCAGGCTGAGAACGGCGACAATGAAGACGTATACCCCGTATTGCTCGGGACCGAGCCATCGGGCGAGCATCAGCGCAGTGGCGAGGTTGACCACCATCAAACCCACGCGCAGGAAAAGCGCGCGGGCGGAGTTCTTCAGAAGGCCGCCGGATTTGCGCGACGGCTTCGCCTCCGCCGCGGGCGTGGCATCGTCACCCGGGAAAGTCATAATCGAAAAGCTCCAAGTCCGCGGCGTAAATGTCTTCTACGATGGCGCGCGCGCGCGGTGTGAAAAGTGCGGCATAATCCTTGTGCGCGGTGCTTGATTTGCCGACCCAGGGCAAGTCGACGCCCTTCGCCCCGATTGCATCCTTCAGGCGATCAAAATCCTCCGCCAGGGTCTCGAACCGCAGGACCATGTCCATGGCGTTCCGCGTGTCGCGGCGAAACACGAAATCGGCCTGCGGACGGCGATGCGCGTTGTGATTGTGGTTGTCGCTTTTCAGCGTCGCCCAAGCCTCCAATGCGGTCTCGATCTCTGCCGCGTCGGGTTTTTCGCTCAGGCTGTAGAGATGCGCGAGCGGCTTGCAAAAATGCAGTATCGAGGAAATCGCGCGTTCGAACGGGTTGCGCACGACGCAGAAGGTGAAGGGCCGCGCATCCACCGCAGCCGGAAGAAGGCCCAGCATCTCGATTTCGATCAGCGTCAGGTGTTGGGCAGACAGCGACACGTCGCGCGTGCCCACAAGATAGCGCTGCGCGTCCGCGTTACCCGTGGCGCCTTGCGCGAAATGCGCCACGCGGTTCAGGCGCGATCGTTTCCCCGATGTCGATGCCAGCCCCACTGGAAAGAGCGCGTTTTCGATGGACCGGCCGGCATTCTTCGGGATGTGCACGAAGAGGGCGTTATAGGCGGGAAAGTAGGGCATGCTCTCTTTCGGTTGTCACGGGATCAGAACCACGGCCCGAAGAAATCCCAGGCTCCGGGGCCAAGCATTTTCGTCGGCGTCGATTGCAGGTACTTGTCGTTGGAATTGCCCAGGTCGGCAAAGCGCGGCTCGATGGGCAGCGGTTCGGCCCGGCGGGCAAGGAACCCGGTCTCGGCGATACGGTCGAGTTGCGCGTTGGGATCGGCGCAGAAATCCTCGTACCGGATGCCGATGCAATCGGGGCCCCAGGCGGCCTGCGCCGCCGCATGCGCCACGTGCCAGTGATAGATCAGTTCTTCGATCGAGGTCTGCGACCATTTCTGCGTGGCCGCGGCGCTGACCCGCGGATCGCGTACCATGACGATGAAACGCGCGCCGGGAAACACCGTGCGAAGCCAACCGATCCGGGTCAGGTTGGGCGGGCTCTTTTCCAACAGCATCGGCGCCTCGCCGACGGCCCATGGCGTCCAGAGCCGCAGCAGCCGGTCCCGCGCGACGTCTGCCTCGCCCCGGTCGGGCGGCGCGAGATGCATGGCTGGGTCGAAGGCGAAACGGCCCGGCCCGCCATGGTCGCGCGCCACGGGCATGACATCCTGAAGATGTTGTCCCTCGTTCTCGGCCACGTTCGCGCGCAGGACGCTGATCTCGAAATGCGCGGCGATGTAATGCTCCAGCACCGTCGTGCCGCTGCGATGAAGCCCCGCCACAAAACAATACCCGTCGAACCGGCGGGGATCGTCCGCCAGCTTGATGATGGAACGCTGGGTGCCTTGCCCTGACAGGTTCATGAGGCGCTTGTGCAGGCGCTTCGGCATGAACCGCGCGCCCTTTTTCAGTCCCGACCTGATCCTGTCATTCGCCATCACAAACCTTGCGCGCACGAAACGCGCCTGCCTCCGTTCACCCTGCGGATCTGCGATGCGCAGCCGCGGACCGGTACATCACATCAGCATTCATTCCCAAGTTCCTTCCCGGACCGGCGCCCGCACCCTGCTTCGCACGCTAGTCCGGAACGGCGATACCGCTCAGTTGAAGCGCCCTGAAATAGGCGGCTTCCGCGCGACCGCGCGGACCTCGATTGCCCGCCTCGGCATAGATTTCGGCGTATTCGGCCTTGAACGTGTCGCGATGCGCGTCGGGCGAAAGATGTTCGCCCTTGCGATCGAAGATCTTCTTGATGTTCTCGGGCGTGTGGTCGAACCGCTCGAAATCCTGGCCGAATGTCTCGTTCACGCGGTCGATTACGACACCGAAATCCGTCGTCGTCTGCTGGAACGTGGCCAGCACGTAGGATGCATGAAGCGGGTTCGTCGTCTCGTAGAAACGGGCAAAGCGCGCGGTCTGCTCGTGGACCCAGGCCCGTTTTTCGGCAACGCTGAGGCGGGCGGCGTCGACGCGATTGAACTTGCCCGCGAAGGCCATGAAGGCCGGCACGGCCTTCGACGGCGTGCGAATGTTCAGGATCGTCGGCACCCCCCATCGCGCCGCCAGAACCACCTGGGCGGGGCTGTGCACATGCGTCGCGACGCGCGCGCCCCACCAGCCGTTGGCCAGCAGGAACGCGCTGTTGGCGAAGGAATTCGCGCAGCGTGGGAAGCCCTCGATCACGATGTCATGGCCGGACGACACGATCCGACGCAGGAACGGCCCGTTGCGGTACCGGAACAGCATCATCGTGCGGTAGAGATGCGGGGCGCGTTCGATCTGTGCCGAAAGTTTGCGCCGCCAAAGCCGGGCCTGTCCGCTCATTGTGCCGCTTCCGCCCGGGGCGCGTCCTCGCCGGTCGCATAGCCGAAATAGGTCAGCGCCGGTAGCAGGTAGGGCGTGATCTCGGCGATGGCGTCGGCGTTCCGGCCCTGCCAATTGTCCAGCCGCGACGGGTCCAGCCGGTTTTCCAGCCACGTTGCAGCAGCCTCCCCACCGTCGTGGCCGAGGAAATCGAAAAGCGCCGTCGCGGTCTGGTGCGGCGCGCGCAGCATCGCCTCAAACCCGATCTCGTGGTACCGGTTCGGTCCCAGCAGCCGTCCTTCGATCGCGGCGATCGTGGCGACTTCGCGCCATTGCACGGCGCGCGCGACACGAGCGCCGTGAATGCGTTCGATCTCGCGCAGGCCGCTCACCCGTTCCCCCGAAAGGGTCGTGCGCCCGCGCAGCACGCGATCGAGAAGCGGCGGCAGGTTGTCGGCAAGGAACACCGGAAAGCGGCCGGCCGGCAGGTTGCCCAACTCGCGCATCTTCCCGTAGCGCCGCATGTAGCGCGTCAGCATGCCGGGCCGCTCGCCGTCGGACCACAGCCCTTCCTCATCCCACAGCGCCGAGCGCGATAGCACATTCGCGCGCCCGTCGCGCACGATGTTCACGATGCGCGCCTCGGGAAAGACGCGGGTGACGAAATTGAGCCTCAGCGCGTTGCCCGGCGTCTTGTCGATCAGAGTGCCGGGATATCTCTGCGCCATCGCCGCGAAATGGCTGCGGATGTAATCGATTGTCGCCTGCGTCGCCGCTTCCGGCAGGCGGCGGTCCGTGCGGCGCACGCGCTGCCCGTGGTTCCAGATATAGCGGTTCTCGGAAAGGTCGGTAAAGCCGCCCCCCGCCTCTTCCAGCAGACGCGAAAGGAGGTTGGTCCCGGACCGCCCTGCCCCGACGATGAACAGCATTTCCAGCGACTTGCTCATCTCAACGCTTTATCCGGACCGCATTCCGCTTCGGTCTAACCATTTGCGCGGCGATCTCAAGGCTTTTTTCGGCAGATGCAGCATAGACGTCTTTCGGCCACAGGGACGAACTCTCTTCCGCGAACCAGCCGCGTTTCGCCATTCGCTGGCCGAAGAGCGTCGCCCCGTCCAGCGTCCAGTGGGCGTTATCGTAGAGCGTCTTCAGTTCGTCATCCGTCGCCAGCGTGCAGCTTCGCGATGCGTCGTCGCACAGCAGGTCGCGGCGTGAAAGATAGGGCACATTCGCCGCGCGCGCGATATCCTCGATGGCGCGGTTTCGGAGCTTCGGTTCTTCGGCCTCGTATCCGTGCGCCAGCGCGTTCACCGCCGTCAGCGGCACGTCGAGCGCGCGGCGGCGCGCGAACCAGTCGAAGACCGGACGTTCGCCGGGCGCGATGAATTCCGCCGTGTTGCCGGCCACGTAGACATCCTTGCCCTGCTCGCGGATGGTCTCGATCAGCATCGGCAACCGCGCGACGGTCGTACGGGCGTAGCGCGGCGCGACGACGACGATGTCCGCCTCTTGGAAATTTGGGGCCGCAAGCATGGCTTCGATCTCGGCTTCCTCGAAATCGCTGCTCACGCCGAAACGCGCGATTTCCGAACCTTGAAAATACTCCGGATTCAGCACGAGGGCATTGTAGAAGTCCTTCGCATGTGAATTGCCGATAACAAGGATCTTGCGGGAACTCGGGTCGGTGTACCAAGCCGGGCCGGTTTCATACGGCAAACCGCCGCCTGGCGTGCGAACGCTCCCCCCCCCTGCGATCTCGCGGAGAAGACTCCACGATTGGTCCCGTAGCACTTGGTTGTCGATCTCGTTCGGGCCGTAGCGTTCGGCCAGATCGCCCGTGGCGATGCGCCCGGGAAACCCGTCGTTCTGCGAAACGACCCGGTAGAACGCGGGAACGGCAGCGATCGCGGTGACCATGACGACTGCGAAGGGTTTGAGCGGCAGGGAAAACCGGAACGGGCGTTCGATCAGCCGGTAGCCGATCCAGGCAAACGCGAAGGTCAAAGCGACCCAGATCGCCATGTGCACGAACGTCGGGGAATCGAGGCTGAGCTGCCGACCGAAGGCGAAGATCGGAAAGTGCCAGAGGTAGAGTGAATAGGAAAGCTTGCCGATCCAGACCGGCACGGCCCCCGAAAGGGCGCGCGTCACGGGCTCGTTCGGCGCGGCGAACCAGATCAATGCGCAGGTCGCTGCGATCACGGGAACGGTCACCAGACCGGGATGCGCGACCGCGTCCAGTTCGACGAAGACGAAGCTTGCAGCCAGCACAACGAGCGCGAGTGCGGGGACCGCACGCACGCCTTTCCAGCCCTTCAAGGCGGTGGGGGTATGGATCGACAGCCAGGCGAGGCCGGATCCGCACAGCAATTCCCACGCCCGGCTGGTCGGCGAAAAGAACGACAGGTTCTTCATCACCATCGTCGTGACCTCGCTGAGCGCGAGGCCGAAGAGGATCAGGGCCAGCAGGATCCAGCCGATCCGGCGGCGCAGCCGCGTGACGTAAAGGCCCTGCAGAACGAGCGGGAAGACGATGTAGAACTGCTCCTCGATCGCGAGGCTCCAGGTATGGAGGAACGGCTGCAAGAGTCCGGATTGCGCGCCGTATTCGGACGAGGTGAAAAACCAGAAAAAGTTGCTGAGAAAGAACAGCGAGGCCATCAGCGACTCGGAGAAGCGCAGCAATTCGGTCGGCAGCAGGATCGCCCAGGCGGCGGGGATACTCACGAAGATGACTAGGAGGAGCGGTGGTAGGATGCGCCGGGCCCGCCGAAGGTAGAACTGGCCCATGTCGAGCCGGCCCGTTTCGCCAAGCTCGATCAGCAGGATCTTCGTGATGAGGTAGCCCGAGAGCACGAAAAAGAGGTCGACGCCCAGGAACCCTCCGGGAAGGAGGTATCCGTTCCCGATCACGATCTTCAGATGGTAGACGATCACCGAAAGAACGGCGAGCGACCGCAGGCCGTCGATTTCCGGACGATAGGTAAGCGACATCGACGGCTCCGAGAACGGCAAATGGTAGACCGTGACATATAGCCAAAGCCTGATCGGGCAACAATGGCGAACGTGCCGCCGCCCCCACTTCGCCGAACGAACGCCCATGCTTTCGGCATTGGCTTGCCGCAGCGCGGCTAGGGCGCGGACTCAATTGCGCGCAGCCAGATTCTTGAGGATGCAAGAGCAAGGGCGGCCATGAAGGTGGCGGCGTGCTTTTCGAGGCGGGTCGCGATGCGCCGGAACTGTTTGAGATCGCAGAAGAACCGCTCGACGAGGTTGCGTTGGCGGTAAAGGTCCGCGGGCACGCTGCGTTGCAGCTTGACGCAGCTCTGGGTGGGGATGTGCGCCTCTCCGCCCCGGCCGCGGACCATGTCGACCAGGGCTCGGCTGTCACGGCCGCGGTCCGCGACAACCGTTCCGGGCGGCAGCGCGTCGAGCAGGATCGGCGCCGCGGCCTTGTCGGACGCCTGCCCGGGCGTGATCAGGAGTTTCACCGGCAACCCGTGCTGATCGACCACGGCGTGGATCTTGGTACTCAATTCGCCACGAGAACGGCCGATGGCGTGATCCGCGCCCCCTTTTTTCCACCGGCCGCATGCTGGTGGGCGCGGACGATCGAACTGTCTATCAGGTGCAGGGAATGGGGCGAACGCTGCGCCAATTCATCGAATATCCTCAGCCAGATGCCCCGCTTGGCCCACCGGTTGAACCGGTTGTAGACGGTGGTGTAGGGGCCGTATCTCTCCGGAAGATCCCGCCAGGGCGCCCCGGTTCGCAGAACGTGGAATATCCCGTTCACCACACGCCTGTCGTCAATGCGCCGCTTGCCCTTGCCAGGCCGCGGCAACAGCGGCTCCACAAGCCGCCATTCCTCATCGCTCAGATCGTATCTTGCCATGATCAACCTCCTGCTCTGCCCAAAAGTGAATCAAAACAATAGGCTTCAGGGACCAGCCCTTTGCATTTCGTGGTGCAAGCTTCGATCGTAGCGGCTTCAGCTATGGGTATTGGTCGGCAATAAACTCCCGAGGAAATCTTCGGGAGACCTCCAAAAGTCGACCAGGCGAGCCTCGATGCAGAATCCATGCCTCGGAAGGAGATTTTTCGCAAAAAAGCGATCCGAGCACCGACGGAAGCGACCTGCTACCCCGTAGGAAACCTGTCGCGACGCTGAAAGCAAACACCAATGGAGCCTACCAAATGAAGCGCACCGTTCTTGCCACTGTCCTGACCAGTATGTCCTTCACCCTCATCGCCCCCATGGCCATGGCAGATCGCGAGGAAGGTCCCCGCGACTTCGGCGCGCGGATGGAAATGATGGACGTCAACGGCGACGGGCAGATCACTCTGGATGAAACCCGAGGCGCCTTCGCCGCCCGGTTCGCCAAACTCGACACCAATGGAAACGGCACCTTGTCTCAGTCCGAAATGGACAAACGAGCAAAGGCAAAAGCCGCCGAGCGCAGCGCCAACCGCTTCGCGAAGCTGGACGCTGATAGCGATGGCGAAATCTCGCAGGCAGAATTGCCTGGCGGCCGTGCCGCCCACATGTTCGACCGGCTGGATGCCAACGACGACGACATCCTGTCCGCCAAAGAGCTCGACGCCGCAAAAGACATGCGTGGCAAGCGCGGCGGCAAAGGCAACGGCCGCCGCTGAATTCAGCCGGTGCAGCCCCGGTCCGCCGAGGCTGCACCAAACGACAGGACCGACATGCCCGATCTCGACCCGCGCCTCGATGACGATCTGCTGGCTGCCTATGCCGCCGGCGACGCCAGCGCGGCCACGCCTTTGGCAAAGCGCCATGCGCCGCGCATCCTGGCCGTTGCAACGCGCATGCTCGCCGACCGGATCGAGGCTGAAGACGTGACCCAGGACACCCTGCTGCGCCTCTGGCGGATCGCGCCCGACTGGCAACCTGGCCGCGCGCAGGTTTCGACCTGGTGCTACCGTGTTGCCGCAAACCTTTGCACCGACCGGCTGCGTAAACGCGCGCGGACCCAGCCGCTCGACGAGACCTTCGACGCGCCAGGCGCCACCCCAAGCGTCGTGCACAATATCCATCAGGCACAGCGCCAGACCGCGCTGGAGGAGGCTTTGCAGCAGCTGCCCGAACGCCAAAGACTGGCGGTGATCCTGCGCCACATCCAGGACCTGTCGAACCCGGAAATCGCCCAAACGATGGAGATCAGCGTCGAGGCCGTCGAAAGCCTGACCGCACGTGGGCGCGCCATGCTGACCAAACTGCTTAGCCCCAAGAAGGAGGCCTTGTCCCATGACGCACCGTGAAGACAAAATCGCCACCGCTCTGGGCGCGCTTTCCCCGACGCTGGATTCGAACGACATGATGTCCCGCATCGAAGCCGATGCAGCGCTGGAGCAGGCCTTCGCTACGGCACGACGCGACGCGCCACAGCCTTCGGACCTGCTCCTGGCCCGCATCACCCGCGACGCGATGGCTCATCGACCCGCGCGCTGGTTTGATGCCGCCGTGTGGGGCGGGCTGGTCGCCGCCGGGATCACCGGCCTTATGATCGGCATGGGCGCAATCACGGTGCCCACCACACTCGCCGCGGCCGAGGCAAACTACGCCCTCACCCCGTCCTACGATTTCCAGCTTTTGGCCGAGGAATGATCCAAATGCCGCTTTCAACCCTTCCCCGCCGCTGGCGAACCATCCTGATCCTGTCGCTGGGTCTCAATGTTGTGATCGGAAGCCTTTTGCTTGGCAACCTCCTGGATGGCGAAGGCGGTCGTGGCGGACGCGCCGAGCCGTTGGTGTGGGCCCTGCCCAATGCCGACCGCCAGGCCCTGCGCGACGCGTTGCCCCGGACCGCGCGCGCAGACCGACGCGCACGGTTCCAGACGCTTCTGGATACCCTGCGCGCGGACCCTTTCGAGCCAGACCGCCTACGTGACCTTCTCTCTCAGGAACGCGCTCTGAGTGCTGACCGCACAGAGCGGGCCGAAGCCGCCATCGTCGAGCGTCTGTCCCAAATGTCTCTTGAAGATCGCGCCGCCTATGCCGACCGTCTAGCGCAACGCGTCCGTAAGCGGTCACCGCGCCCATAGTCTTCACGACAGGCCAGGCTGGCTTCTTTTGAGCAATCCATCTTGCGGCTATCGGTCGTGAGGATAAGCAAGATCTGCAACACGAAATGCAAAGGGCTGGCTTCAGGGAATCCCCTCTAATTGAGTACGCGCCCTAGCCGGCAAGCTGCCGGTAAAGCGCGGCGTAACGCGCCGCGATTGTTGTGGGATGAAAGCGGCGCGCGTTCTCGAAACCGCGCGCGACAAGGTCGGCGCGCAGGGCCTCATCCTCGATCAGCGATGCGAACGCCCGGTGCATCGCGGAACTCTCTTCGGGGTTGGCGAGCAGGGCGGCCCCGCCCGCGACCTCGCGCATCGGAGAGCGGTCGCTGGTCACGACCGGCCTGCCGACCGCCTGCGACTCGATGATCGGCAGGCCGAATCCTTCGGAGGTCGAACAGAAGGCGAGGATGTCGCAAGCGCCATAGGCGGCGATAAGCTCCGCGTCGCTCAGCCGACTGCACGCCTCGAACGCAACGTCCGCCGTCTGCAGCGCGGCCTCCTGTTCGGGCGTAGGCGTGCCGACGATGGTCAGGTGAACCGGCAATCCGGACAGGGCCTTGGCCAGGCGGAGGATGTTCTTGTTGGCCTTTGTCCCGATCTGCAGGACGCGCAAGACGGGGCCGGACGGCGCGGGACCGGCCGCGACGAAATCGGCAGAGACCGGGTTCTCGACGACGGTGATCCGCCCGGGCGCCATGCGCAGCGCCTTCAGGATGTCCTTGCGCGTTTCTTCCGAGATCGCCGTCACGCGCGCCACGCACAGCGTCGGGATGCGCAGCCAGACTAGCCAGAGGATGAAGCGCTTGATCCCGGACGCGCGGTGGACGAAGTCCAGATCGTGCACCGTGAGCAAGGTGCGCGCGCGCGGCAAGAACACCGTCAGGTAATGCGCGTCGCCCGTCATATGAAGAACGTCCGCGCGCGCGGCGAGTTGGCGCGCAGCCAGCGCCCCGCGCAGTCGCGGGAGGATCCCGCGCGATGGGTAAGGGCATTGCCAGACCTCGACCTGAACGTCGTCCGGCAGATGGGCGCTCACGTCGCGGAAAACGCGCTCGATGCTGAAGACGGGCGCCTCGGCCCGCATGATGTGGACGACCTTGATCGGGCGCGTCGCGGCCCCGGTCATGCCGCGCGGCCCTGTTCGGGCCAATGGCCGAGATCCCGGCCCGTCAGTTGCGCCAGCAACGCGATATCGGTCCGGAACGCATCCTCCATCTCGGCGCGGAGCGCCGGGTCGGGGCCGGCGGCTTTCGGCGTGGTCTCGTTCGCGCGGTTGACCAGCCGCCCGAGACCCAGCCCCTGCTGCACGCCAATCCGCCGCCGCAACGCCCCCGCAGCATGCGTCAGCCGGGCCAGCGATTGCGACCGTGGCGCACGGCGTTCGTTCAAGACGGGGAATTCCTGCCGCCCGTCATCGGCCACGCCGATATGGTCCAGGACCGTTCGATACGCGGCCCCGGCGTCGCGCTGCATGTCCTCGAGCAGAAGAAACAGGACGCGATCACGCGCGGCGTGGTCCAGCAACCGTTCCACCTGCGCGCCAAGCCGTGCCATGTCGGCATAAAGCTGGTCGGCCGGGTTGTGGTCAGGCTGACGCTTGGCTGGTGCGGCACGGCGCGTTTCCTGCAATGCCCAGGCCCGGGCGAAATCGGCCTCCGGTTCGCGGCCGGTACGGACAAGCTGACCATGCACCGACAGGGCCAGATCCACCGGCGGACGCAGGCAGACGATGAAGCGCGCTTCGGGCACGTCTCTCAGGATGGCCGGTACCGCTTGGACAGAGCGCAGATAGGTGGTGGACGCCTCGCCACAGAGCTGACCCGGCCGGGCATCGGCGAACAATGCGCCATAGGCCTTGGGCGTCGTTGCCTCGATCGACGACGCCACGTCCGGCGCGTAGTAATCGGGCTCCTTCGGATCGCTCATGTGGATGTCGGGATGGGCCGAAAGCCACGCCGCCAGCGAGGTCGTCCCGCATTTCGGCGCGCCAATCAGGAAGAACGCGGGCCAGTTCGTGGTGCTCGCAGAACTCGTCATGCGGAAACCTGTTCCTTCCGGGCTGAAGACGCCACCGCCCCGGTCGAGGCGGCGCTTGGCCCGGCGCGGCGCGCCCCCGGACCTTTCAGAAGCATGGTGAAAACCCAGACCATCGCGAGAAAGGCGAAATAGAAGGGAAGCTGGCCGAGAAAGCCGGTCAGCACCCACCCGTTCAGCTTTCGCATCGCGAGATCCATAGCCATCATGATCGCCGGGAGGTAGATGAATTCCTGCCGGCGAATGAACCGCAGAGTATACTTGGTGGCGAAACCGAAGAAGAGACCGACCGTCAGCGCGATACCGGTCACGCCCAGCCAGCCGAAATTCCAGTATGCGTCCGCGAAGACGGTCGAACCGACGAGAGTGCGCGACTCTGCATTGCCCGTGATGACGTAGTAAAAATCGCGACCGAGATAGGTGAACGTCGGTTTTTCCGGCCACAGGAAGCGCGGGACGAACACCGCCCAGACATCCTGGATGGTTTCCGCGGAACCCCCGGCATCATAGGCCCGCATCGCGATGGCTTGGTTTGCCGCATAGGACAGGCGCGACCAGCCGCCCTGGGATTCTTCCTCGGCGACGAGGTCGCGCAGGTTGCCCTCATCGCTGAACAGCATGTCGGTCGCGATATCGACGCGCTGCGAGAAGGACGCCCCGAAGATCTCGCCCGTCGTCGCGTTCATCTCTTCGCGCGCATTGTGAACGACCGGCTGGGAGCCGAGATAGATCACCGTCAGGATCAGAACGTTGCGGACGAGGCCCGTGACGCTGCGGCTGCCCGTATAGGCCCCGATGATGGGCAGAAGCCCCCCAAGCACCAGCGCCGATTTCTTGAATTCCAGAAAGAGCGTGAAGTAATGTGGTATGAACAACGCCCAGAAGATCAGCTGCCATTGGCCTTTCCGGGTCACGGCAAGAAAGGCCAGCAGGGCGAAAGCCAAGTCGATCAGGAAGGTCAGCTTGATGAGCGCCCCGGGGATCAGGATCAGCGATCCGGTCCCGAAGGTCGCCGGGATCACGACGCCGTAGCGAATGATGATCCCCGGAATCATGAAGAACAGCACCGCCTGGGGCACGGTTATCGCGCTGGTGGCCGTGGCCAGCCGGGCCCGATCGAGGCGGCTGAAGGTGAGGTAAAGCAGCATTCCACCGACCACCGCCATCGCCCCGACCGTGTTCAGCAGATGCGTCGACAGCAACTCTTCCGGGGTGATGCCCCACGCTCCCGACCACAGCTGGGCTTGCGTGACCTCGTTGCCGAAGATGTAGACCAGCGGACCGATCCCGCGAAACACCGCGATATGTGCCAGGAACAAGACCGCCGGGGTCCAGATCGTGTTCGGGTCGTACTGAACGATCTTAAATGCGAACCAGATCGAAATCAGGCTCAGGGTAATGGGAAAGATCGTGTTGAAGACCGCGTACTCGGCCTGAGACCAGCGAATGGCATCGGCGAGGGCAAGGCAGACGGCCAAAATGCCGAAGGCAGAGAACGCGGCGTATAAATGCTTCGTCACGGCTTTGCCCTCTCCCGGTGCAAGGCAGGTCTCACTTCGTCGTCATCCCGTCGCTCACTCCGACCTACGCCAAGGCGCGGACCGCGCGGTGCCAGCGCCACGCACCGCGGCGCGATCATGTGTTATAGTATTTCCTCCCATAGGCCGCATAGGCCCCGTAGCGCTCGCCATAGCCATAGCGCCGCATGCCCCGCGCATCGATTCGGGACAGGACGAGCCCGATCATTGAACGGTCGAAGGCATCGAACTCGGCAAGCGCGGCCGCAAGCTGGTCGCGGTCCGTCCTGTCCCATGCGACGGAGAACAGGATCATGTCGGAGAGCCGTCCCAATATCCGGGAGTCTGTCACGGGCAGCACAGGCGGCGCGTCGAGGATGATAATTTCATAGGTTTCGCGGAGTTTTGCGATCAGCGCCTCGAATTCCGCAGACAAGAAGAAGTCCGCCGCGTTAATCTCCATCTCTTGGCTGAGCAGGACGTCGAGGCCCGAGATGCTGCTTCTCACAATGCAATCCTCGAGACGAGCCTCGCCCATTGCGAGGGCACTCAGACCCTCTTTTGCCGCGGGTACCGAAAAATAGTTGTCCAGCGTCCGGCGCCGCAGGTCGCATTCGACCAGCAGCACCTTCTTGCCAAGCGTCGCGTAGTTATGCGCAAGCGAGACGGCCTGCGTCGTCTTGCCCTCACCGGGCACTGACGAGGTTGACAGCAGCACGTGCGAGCCCGCCGCGCGCATCGACATCATGATCGAGGTGCGCAGGTTGCGGATCGCTTCGACGGCTGCCGAAGTGGGATTGCCGGTGAGATACGAGACCAGCTGGTTCGGCGAGCGAATGGGCATCTTGGGCACCTGGCCCAAGACCGGCAGGCCGCTGCTGTCGGCGAGTTCGTCAGGCGTCCGGAAGCCGTTCTGGCCGCTTTCCCGCCACAGGACGACCACCGCCCCGACAATCGCGCCGAGTAACGCCGAAAACAGAAGGATGCGCGACTTGCGCGGCTCGACGTAGCGGCCCACGCTCGCGTTTGTCAGGACCCGCGCATCGGCCTGCTGCAGACCGCGCTGAACCGATGTTTCGCGAAGCCGGGTCAGCAGGGTTTCATAAAGCGTGCGCGTGGTGGATGTTTCGCGTTCCAGCTGTTCCAGCTCGATCAGCCGCTCGCCCTGCCGGACGTTCTCCGCCTCCAGCCGGTCGAAAGAACTTTGCAATACGTCCCGTTGTTGCTCGAGGCTGGCGAGATCGGCTTCCGCCTCGTTCGTCAGCCGCTGCAGCCGGTCGAGGTACCGGTTCCGCGCATCGCGTTCGCCATTCTGCATTTCGTCGTAGAGACGCGAAAGAACCTGGTCATCGACAGCGGCCGCGATCGCGCCGAAATCGCCGTCCTGAAGTAGAGCAGCAAGGTCTTCGACCCGCCTCCGTTGCCGTTCGATGTCCAATTGTGTGTCCGAAAGCCGTTCCCGCAGGTCGTTCGCCTGCTGGGTGAGCGCCTCGTGCTGTTCGCGCGTCGTGACCGTCATGTTGGCGCGCGTGGCCCGCACGCGGTTTTCCATCATCTCGAGCTCGCCTTCGAGTTCGACGACCCGTTCCGACAGCCAGGCTACAGCGTTTTCCGTGCCCTCGAATTTCTGCGCGATCTGGTCCTCAATGTAGAGTTCGGCCAGGGTGTCCGCGATCAGGGCCGATTTCGCGGGGCTATCTGTCCGGGCCCCGATCACGAAGACATACGTGCTGCGCTGGTTGATGACCGTGATCGCGGATCGGACCTGGTTGATCGTGGCCGTCATCCGCGCCGCGCGGACCGTTTCGGGGTCAGGTTCACGGGCCGAGGTGTCGCCCGAGATGCGAGCCGCCAGCCACTGGCTCCCTTGGACCCGCAGGGTGGTCAGCGACAGGGGCGGTTCGGGACGCAGAGCCGTGTTGAACTCCGGGTCCTCGATGAGATCGAGTTCTTCGACGAGGCGCCGAAGCAGCGCGCCGGAGCGGAGCACCTCAATCTCGGTGTTCAGGGCGGAGGTATCGGTCGACACGCCGGAGACGACGCTTTCGATATCGACGACGCGTTCGTTGCGCGCCAGCAGCGCTATCGTCGTCTGCGAGGCGTATTTCGGCTCCAGCACGAAATACGCCTGATATCCCCCCCAGAGCACCGCGAGCGTGGCGAAAAATGCGATGATCCACTTGCCGCGCCAGATCGTGCCCAGCAGGGCGAGCGGATCGCCTTCAGAATTCATCCGGTCTGTCCTCCGCTTGTCTTGTTGACCGGTAGACAATTGATCATCCCCTCAAAACGCGCCGCCCGGTTTTCCATAGAGGAGTTCACACCGAATATCCACTTGTCACATCCCGGCAGGTAGTATGGCTGTTTTTTAAACAACTCTGGTTTGAGTTTGTGCCAGTCCTTCATGGCTTGCAAGGGCGCTTTACTGCCCAAGGCTGAC
>Ga0307937_1001025_pt1 | contig 15371 bp, 13 predicted proteins | sample OrgLakmetagenom3_FD_201814 | JGI IMG/M metagenome (GOLD analysis project Ga0307937, IMG submission 201814) | Saline water microbial communities from Organic Lake, Antarctica - #3 | ecosystem: Environmental > Aquatic > Non-marine Saline and Alkaline > Saline | place: Antarctica: Organic Lake...
GGCGCATCAATGCGAAAGCAACAGACATGATACGCACCCAGTCCACCGCCGCGCGCGCCGCCGCGCCAGCGCTATGGGGCGCGCTTGGCGGCGCGCGCGGCTCCGGAAGCTCTGCAACCCCGGCACATGACCGGGCCAAGCCAAGGAGCCATTACCAAACCGCGCCCGACGGCGTCATCTCGGGGTGATCGGATACTCCGGAATGGCTGATCATATGTCGTCGGAACACCTGATCGGATGTGTCGGAATGCGCATGGTCGAGGAACCCGCGCGCATTCCAGCCGGAAACTGGGTGTTCATGCGCACCGGTTGGGGCAACAAGGCGGGCGCAGCTTATGCCAATCTCGACGCCGAAGGGGCGCATACGCCGGGCCCGGACGCAGAGGCGGTCCGTTTCCTCATTGAAGAGCGGGACATTCTGGGGTTTGGTACCGAGACCATCAGCACCGATTGGGGGCAGGCGGGCCATCTGACGCCACCTTATCCCGCGCATCACTATTTGCATGGGGCTGGAAAGTACGGTCTTCAGTGCCTCACGGGCCTCAAAGCACTGCCGCCGACTGGCGCAATGATCTTTGCTGCTCCGCTCAAGATTCTTGCAGGGTCGGGGAGCCCTTTGAGGGTGCTCGCGTGGGTCCCCGCCGAAAACACATTTCCAGCGTAACAACGGTCTTGTTGGTCCTGTCAGGGGGAATTGGCTTGAGGCGGGCAGGTCGGTGACCTATCTGTTCCATCCCGGTCAACTGGCTTTCGACACCCGCTGTCAAGCTAACAAATTCGGCGTTTGCTGGACCCGGAGTATATTTCTCTTTGCCTTCTTTGAGCGATACCCCTTGCCGCACATCATACGTTTCATTGACTTTTTTTCAAAAATATCTCGATCCTATACGACTGGAGCGGAGTCAAAGCGCCAGGCAACGAAACGATACCGAGTCCTGCCGTTCTATTGCAGCGCCACTTTTGACCGGAGACACGTGTTTCTACGGATCCGAACGCATCTCTGAGCGGGTTAGGGTTCACGTCGACTTCGAGCAGTCCATCTCCGCCAACAGCGGCAAGCAGATTGGCCGACGCCTGCAGACCGATGCCGCCGCCCAAAAAGTGGGGGCAGTATCGCAGGCCCGCCGCGCGAACCTTGCGGCCAATCTGCAGGGAACCAGTCAGGCCGCCCCACTTAATGATATCTGGCTGAAATACGTGAAGATTTGACGCTGCGATCGCCTGATCGAAGGCCTCAAAGCCGACCAAGTTCTCGCCTCCTGCCAAGTGATATCGACTGGCATTGGCCAGAGCTGCCCAGTCCGCTGCGGGTGCATCCGCGCGTATTGGTTCCTCGAGCCAATTCAACGGGAGGGCTTCGGTGCGCTTCAGGAATGAGAGCGCAGAGTCCAAGGTCCATGCCTGATTGGCGTCCGCCGCGACGCTGTGTGATGAGTCTTTTGACTCAAATATCCGATGCAGGCGGATCAGGTCGTCTTCCATGTCGAATCCCACCTTGACCTTGAAAGTGCCAAAGCCGAACTGCACAGATTCTTTTATAATGGCTTCCGCGTCCCGGATGTGGATGCCGCTGGCATAGGCAGGCACATTGTCTGGGGCCTCGCAGTTAATGAAGTGTCGCAGAGTTTGCCCGGCTTGGCGCGAAAAGAGGTCCCACAGAGCAATGTCTATCCCCGCAATAACCTGACGGAAGGGGCCCCATTCGCCGCTTTGAAGTGCGACCAAATCGGTGCGTTCGGTAAGCATTGAAAACATCTCGCCAGGATGGGAGACGCGATGGCCAAGAACCAGTGGCCCGATGTCGCGTTCCAGCAGCCGAATGCGATGCTCGGCAGCTGCAGCAGGCCAGTTAGCAAAGATCTCTCCCCAACCGAATGCCCCGTTTTCCTCCTCGATACGCAGGAACGCAGCGGGTCGGTCGCGCATGACGCCGAAAGATGTCTCTACAGGAGTTGCAATCGGGCTCCGAAAAGCAAACCCTTCTATTCGGGTGATATTGACCGCGTTGGTCAAGCCAGAAGATCCATGTCGAGTTGGACATAATCGCCGCGATAGATCACGTCGGCCAGATAAATGATCATGCCATCTTTGTCGCACATGATGCGGCGTACTTCCGCCATTGGCTCTCCTACGGGTAAATCCAGCAGAGTGGACGTTTCCATATCACACTTGCTGACGATGAGGCTCTGGCGTGCGATCGCGATGTGCATATCTGGATCATCGAAAAGCACTGGCAGCGCCAATTTAGTGCGAAGTGCGGACTCGTGTCTGTCGAAGATCTCCTTTGCGATATATAAAGTAATGACACAGTAACTTTCGCCGCCGCGCGAATGGATGCGCCTGAGCATGTGGTAGCGTAGCGCAGGCGTTCCGAAGGCTACGGGAAGCGGCAGCTTGGTTTCAGAATCGTCAAGACTGACTAGATCAGGTAGATCTCCGCGGTACAAATCGACAAGCGCAGAAAGGCTGGTGACAACGTTTAGGGGCCTCGTGGGCGACGCATGAGGCAATACCAAGGTTCCACGTCCGCGCCGCGGGTCGAGCAAACCCTCGGCTTCCAGTATCTTAACTGCTTCGCGCACGGTGATCCGCGCGACTTGAAACTCTTTCATCAATATGTCGATCGTCGGAAGGAGCTCACCTGTCTTCCAGGTGCCGCGCAGAATTCGCTGGCGCATAACTTCTGCGATCTTGAGATAGAGAGGGGTACGATCCCGGCGGAGTTTCTGCTGATTCATGAGTCAATAGTAGCCCACCTCATCCCAAATCGCCATAAAGACTTAATGTCCTATAAGGCTTATCCCTTTTGCTCCGGCAGACCGACATGTTGATTCAACAGAGTTCTTGATTGTTGTTTGAGGCGTGTGTGGGATTGATCTGGGGTCAATCTTGGGCGTTGCCTGTGCCTTCGGAACGCGGCTTTTCCGTTGAAATACGGCCTTCAGACGCGCTGATCGACGAAATCGCGATAGGTTGCCGGTGCGAGACCGACACCGATCCCCAGCAGCGTGTCGAACGCGCTATGGAGATGTCGTCGCCGGTTCCAGCGGAACACGAACTCATCGAGGTAGCGTTGCAGGTGGCGTTTTCTGAAGCCATGAAATGTGCCCTTCGCCCATCGCTTCAGGTTGGAGAAAACACGATGGACCCAATGCAGGATTTCATGCGCTTTGCTGCCGGTAACGACCTTGGCTTCGTGCGTATTCGCGGGCGGATTCTCATAGCCGAGCCACCCATCTGTGACGAGATGCGCGCCGGGTTCGACGGCCCGGCCGATGAAGCCATGGAGTGTTTTTGACGAGCCGTCAGGGATGTATTCCATGCGGATACGGCGCGGCTGCCCGTCCTCGGAAAGCTCCACGGCACCGACCACGAACATCTTGCCCACCGGGCTGCGCCCGCCCTTTGACCGGTCGACCGGATCGTGCCGGGACCGGAATGGCATCTCCGTTTCATCGATTTCAACAAGGTCTTTCAGAGGGTTGCGATCAGGGTTGACCATGGACCGACGCAACTTTTGCAAAAGCAGCCAGGCCGTCTTGTAACTGCCGAGGCCAAGCTGAGCCTGAAGTTGCAGCGCTGACATGCCGTTTGAATGGCTGATCACGATGTGCGCAGCAAGAAACCACGTCCGCAATGGTAGATGGCTGCTGTGCATCACCGTGCCAGCCGTCACGGATGTCTGCCGCCCACAGCCAGCACATTCCCAGGTCGCGCGATGTCGCTTCAGGGGCCAGCCCTTGCAGGTGCCACAAGAGGGGCAGACGAAGCCCTCAGGCCAACGACGTTCCGCCAAATAACGCGAACACGCTTCCTCATCGCAAAAGCGGGCGTCAAACGCCTGGCGGGACATCGGTCTGTCGTTTTTCCATCTGGCTGGCATGCCCAGAACAATACCAGAACATTACCGATTATCAAGCCTTGAAGGACAACATCATGTGCTGCCGGATCAAAGGGGATAAGCCTTATGTCCTATATTTAGAATTTTTAGTTTGCCCGACTCGATTATTCACGATAGGTTCAAAAATAGGACTTGAGAAACCTTAGCGGAAAAACTTGATGGAATTTGACTATATTATCATCGGCGCGGGGACCGCAGGTGCGACGCTGGCGGCGCGCCTGACAGAGGATCCGGCCTGCAGCGTGCTGGTGTTGGAGCGTGGAGGTTCGGACCGCAATCTGTGGTTGAAGATTCCGGTAGGATACTACAAGTCTATCTACAATCAGAGCTACTCCCATCTTTACAAGTCTGAACCCGATGAAGGCATCGGTGGACGGCAGATGGATTGTCCACGTGGGCGTGTCATCGGTGGGTCAAGTTCGATCAATGGGCTGATCTACATTCGAGGGCAGCATGAAGACTTTGATAATTGGGAACGGCTGGGAGCGACGGGTTGGGGATATAGTAGCGTTCTGCCGCATTTTCGGCGGGTCGAAACTTATTCGGGCTCGCCTTCGCAATATCGGGGTGCTCACGGGCCGCTTCGGATCAGTGATCTACGCAATTCCAATGCCTCATGCGATGCATGGCTGAATGCGGCTGGTGAGTTCGGGCTACCCCAAAACCCCGATTTCAATGGGGAGTCCACATATGGTGTTGGCGCGTACCAGTTGACCCTGCGGGGGCGGTGGCGCGACAGTTCTGCTACGGCATTCTTGAAGCCTGCAATGTCGCGGCCCAATCTAACGGTTAAGTTGCACGCTCAAGTGACAGGCCTAACATTCGAAGGCATGCGGGCGTGTGGTGTAAGTTTTCGTCACGACGGTCAAGATCAGACCATCCAGGCGGGATCGGAGATTATTCTGTCTGGCGGGTCTGTCCAGACGCCACAATTATTACAGCTGTCGGGTATCGGACCCGCTGGGCTGCTGGAAAGCCAAGGGATTAAGGTACGGCACGATGCGCCCGATGTCGGCGAAAATCTGCAGGACCACATCCAGATGCGCACCATCGTTGAGTTGTCGCAACGTGGTCTGTCGCTGAACGACCATATCCGCAATCCAATCAGCTTGGCAAAGATGGGTCTGGAATGGCTAATGGGCGGCAAGGGGCCGTTGACAGTTGGCGCGGGCCAGGTCGGCGGAGCGATGTGCACAAAATATGCAGAAGGGGGGCGGCCCGACATCCAGCTTTTCGTGATGCCTCTATCGGTGGATAAACCCGGCAAGCCACTGCACCGCTATTCGGGTTTCACCACGTCATTCTGGCAGTGCCACCCCGAAAGCCGGGGCAGTATCCACATCTCATCCTCCGATCCAATGGCCGACCCGCAGATCCGCATGAACTACTTCAACACCCAGCGCGATCGTGACGTGACGTTGGAGGGCCTGAAGACGTTACGAGAGATCTATCGGCAGCCGTCGTTCCGCGACCTTTGGTCTCGCGAAGTCATTCCTGGCGGCGACTGCCAGTCCGACAAGGAACTGATGGCCGCGATTCGTGCGAATGCGACGACTGTCTATCATCTGGTGGGCACCGCCCGAATGGGCAACGACACTCGCGCCGTGGTTGACCCCGATCTTCGAGTGCAGGGCATTGAAAGCCTGCGCGTGGTGGATGCGTCAGTCATGCCCCGTATCACGTCGGCCAACACCAACGCCGCAACTTACATGATTGCGGAAAAAGCGGCTTCGATAATTCGTGGCAGCACCTAAACTACCACTCAAGGAGGAGGAGAAACTTAATGAAACATTGGACAAAAGTCGCCTGGCTCACAGGCGCACTGACACTGGGGCCGATCTTGGCCTCAGCGCAGGATACCAACCCAATGGACTGGCGTTCGGTCCCGGAGGTCGACAACCAGATCATCATGAAGATCGGTCATTCGGTCAACATGGAATGGTCCTCTCACACAGCGACACTGAAACGCTTCGCTGAACTGGTCGCGATCTACACCAAGAACGAGATCCGACCAGAGATCTTTCCTGGTGGACAGCTGGGCGGAGAGCGTGAGATGGTGCAGCAGGCCCGTCAGGGCGCGCTGCAGGTGACGCTACCCGCGACCAACAATATCGCGGCGCTTGCGCCCTCGCTCAACGTGTTCATCCTGCCCTATCTGGCGACCTCGACCGAGCAGGTAAACTATCTGCAAGACGAGATCACGCCATATCTGGTCCCCCGCGTGATCGAAGAGGCGGGCGTGCGCATCGTGGGCTGGGAAAACTCCGGCTGGCGTGCGTTCTTTTACAAATCAGACACACCCATCGAAAAGCCGGGTGATCTGGCAGGCCTAAAAATGCGCGTTCCGCCAAACCCGATCATGATCGGGTCCTATGAGGCGTGGGGCGGAAACCCGACCCCCATCGCCTGGACAGAGCTGTACTCTGCTCTGCAACAAGGCGTTGTTGAAGGCGGCGATAATCCGGTGACGGATGTGATGGGCATGAAGTTCAATGAGGTCATCAACCGCATGACCACTTTCCACTACACCATCCTAACGCACCCTATCGTAGTATCCGAGCGGTGGTTCCAAGGGCTGTCGGAGCCGCACCAGGAAGCAATCCTCCGTGCGGGTAAAGAAGCCACAGACTACATCCGCTGGTGGCAACCTCTGGATGAAGCGCAATGGTGGGATCAGGCTCGTGAGGCTGGTGTAGAGATTACCGCGATTGAGGACGAGACCGAATGGCTTGAAAAAGCCCGTGCGATCTGGCCCGAATACTATGATTCAATCGGCCCCGACGGCGAAGAAGTAGTGAACAAGGCACTCGAGATCCTCGAAGCCTATCCGGGCGACAACTAAACCCGGTTTCGTCCGCGGCAACGGTTCCGCGGGCGGCCCCCTCCCCCCACTAGGGATGCTCACATGCAACACGTTCTTCGTACATCTCTGCTGCTGCTCGCCTCCATCTTGCTTGCGTTCATGGTGGCGTCGCTGTTCCTGCAGGTGATCGCCCGCGAATTCCGCTGGGCCGTGGATTGGACGGAGGAAACTGGGCGTTTCAGTTTTATCACCATGGTATTCATCGCTGCCGCCTACGGCACGCTGACCCGGTCGCACCTAAGCGTGTCGGTTTTTTCGGATTGGATATCGTCGAAAATTGGACCTCGGCCCATCGCGCTATTCCACACGGTGGTCGTGCTGGGCTTTGCCGCTGTGATGGTTGTTTTCTCGGCGCTTAACCTCACGGACGGCATCCGCTATCCCAACATTTCGCCTGCGCTGAGGTTTAACCAGAATTACCTGTTCGCCGCGATGTGCGCGGGTTTCGTAATCATTTTTCTGCTGCATTTTCGCGACCTCTTCGTGCTGCTGCGCGGAGGCTCCATAAGTGAATGAAGTGATCCTCATCTTAACGGTTCTGTTTCCACTGCTACTGATCCTCGGCCTGCCAATCTACGTCAGCCTCGGCATCGTTGGCCTAACAATCAGTTACGTGACTGATGCGCCGTTGGTATTTGCAACGCAGAATGTTCTTAACGGGCTGGATCAGTTTCCACTGCTGGCCATTCCTGCCTTTATCCTGGCGGGCAACATCATGGAAAAGGGTGGCATCACCGAGGACATTATCAGCATCTTCCGTCATGCATTTGGGCATATCGCGGGCAGTCTGGGACTGGTGACCATCTTCTCCTGCATGTTCTTCGCGGCGATTTCCGGCTCCGGTCCTGGCACCGTCGCCGCCATCGGCGCGATTATGATCCCCGCGATGATCAAATACGGCTATCCTCCCGCCTATGCTGCATCCGTCTCTGCCACTGGAGGCACGCTGGGTGTCATGATTCCGCCGAGCAATCCGCTCATCATCTATGGCATCATCGCCAATGTCTCTATCGCGGACCTTTTTGCGGCGGGCATGGTGCCGGGCATCATGACTGCATTCATGCTGGCCGGTGTCGCCTATCTGCTCGCGCGGCGAGCGGGCGCAGTAATGACGGTGGACAGCGAAGCCCCGCGCCAGAGCATCTTGCAACTGGTCTGGAAGGCGAAATTCGCGCTGTTTCTGCCCGTACTCATTTTGGGTGGCATCTATTCAGGTATTTTCACACCGGTAGAGGCCTCGGTCTGTGCAGTTGTCTATGCTTTTGTGGTCAGCGTCGTTGTCTATCGCCAACTGACCCCCGCCAGCCTGCTGATCGCATTTGAGGGTGCGGTCAAACTGGGCGGTGCGCTGATGATCATCGTCGCCTGTTCCACACTTTTTGCTACTGTCATCACGCTGGAACGTATCCCGCAGAACGTGGTTGAGGCATTCAGCGGCGTCACCGACAGCGCCATCTTGATCTTGCTGATCATCTGCGCATTACTGGTAGTGATTGGCACATTCATGGAAACGATTAGCGCCATCATCATCTTGGCGCCTATATTGGTGCCGTTAGTCAAGAGCTATGGAGTTGATCCGGTCCACTTCGGCATCATCCTGATTGTCACAATCGAAATTGCCTTCCTGACGCCACCTTTGGGAGTGAACTTATTTGTCGCCAGCCAGATCGCGAATATCAAGTTCGAGCGTGTCGCGGTGGCAATCCTGCCTTTCGTGGCCACGCTAATGATCGCGATGCTGATCGTGATCTTCTTTCCACAACTCAGCCTATGGCTGCCAGAAACCCTACGAAGTTTGAGGTAACCCGATGAACGTCGAAATTTACAACCCTGCAAACCCTGTCGAAGTTGTGGGCAGCTTCCCGACGATCACGCCTGACAATCTCCCAGCCATGCTTGCGATCGCCCGCAAGGCGCAGCGCGACTGGGCTAAGATCCCGCAACCCGAACGCGGCAGGATCGTGGATGTTTTCTTGAACAAACTGGAGAAGCGGAGTGAAGACATCGCCACAGCCATCACTCGCGAAATGGGCAAGATCATCGGGGAAGCACGTGGAGAGGTGGCTAAGGCGCTCGGAGAAGGGCGTGCCACCACCCGCCGTGCTTCAGCTCCTATTGGTGAGATGCTGCCATCGCAAAAGCCGGATACGGTGACCTATTCTACGCGTCGTCCTCGCGGCGTGATCGTGGGGATCAACCCCTGGAATTTTCCGTTCAGCACGCCAATTCGCAAAACGATTCCAGCACTTATATATGGCAACGCCATTGTGCTGAAGCCTTCGATCAGCACGCCAGGGGCCGCCTTCATAATGCAAGAGGTTGCAGATGCGACGTTGCCGAAGGGTCTTTTCCAAATCGCCTACGGCTCCAGTAGCTTGGGCAGTTCGTTGACGCGGGCACAAGGCGTCGACGCGATTAGTTTTACCGGATCTGTTGGGATTGGCCGCGTCGTGGCGCAGGCAGCAGCAGCCAATCTAACCGAAATCAGTCTGGAGCTGGGCGGCAAGAACCCTGTGATCGTGAACGACGCGAGCGACATGGAGGTTGTCCTCGATCAGATCTACGCCGCTGCCTTCGCGGTCTGCGGCCAGCGCTGCACCGCCATTAGCCGTGTCATCGTCCGTCGTGAGATCGAGGCGCAGGTTATCAAGGGTTTGGTCGCCCGAGCGACGGCGGCAAAAGTCGGCGACGGGATGGACCCTGAAACAAACATCGGCCCGCTGATGGGCGAAAAGGCTCGTGCTGACGTGGCCGGTTTCGTGGACCGCGCGCTCGCGGCGGGTGCCAGCGCGGAGGCCGGTGGCGCGATGATCGACCATAATGGCGGTTATTTCTATGCGCCCACGATCCTCGCTAACGTAACACGAGACATGGAAGTCGCCCGCGATGAAGTGTTTGGCCCTGTGCTTGCCGTGATAGCATACGATTCAACGGATGAGGCGCTCGAAATCTGTAACGATGTGGAATTTGGGCTATCGGCATGTCTCTATTCCGAGCAGGCACCTCTGGTTGACCGTTTCGTCGCCGAGGCGGAAAGCGGGATGATCCACGTCAATGGCGGCAGCTTCCCTGAAGATCACGCCCCCTTCGTCGGCGTGAAGAATTCGTCGCTTGGTGTGGGCGGGTCAAACGGCGCATCAACGTTGCACTTCTACACGCAGGAACACACCGTCTTTCGCAAGGGCAAGGCATGAAGCAGGGGGCTGCGGACACCGGAGCTCGTCTTTCTGTGACCGCCCATGAAAACGACAATGTGGCGACACTTCTGGACGATAGGTCGACTTGGATCGAAATTGCGGGCGGAATAACTGTAAGTGCAGGCGTGCCATTCGGTCACAAGATCGCGCTGAAAGACATCGTCGAAGGGGGCGAGGTGATTAAGTACGGTGTCGTGATCGGCCTTGCCAGAACCTCCATCCGCAGTGGAGAACATGTGCATGTTCACAACATTGAATAGCGTAATCGGCGAAGGCTGGCGCAGGGCCGATGACCGAATTGGTCTGCGCAACCATGTAATCGCCTTCTCTACTGTTGCGCTGACTGACCGCACAACCGTTTTGGCAGCAGCCCGAGTGCCAGGAACACTGCCCTTGTGCCCCGCCTTCCAACGCGGGTTGCGGGGCGAGGATGCCGCCCTTCAGAAGCGGATGATCGAAGCGGTGATCGCACACCCGAATGTCGGAGCGGCAGTTGTCGTTACACATGACCGCGTCGCGGCCGCCACCCTACTTGCCGCATGTGAGATGATGGGCAAACCAGTTATTGTCGTGGCGCTGATGGCGCAGGCTGGCATGCAGGCTGCACAGGATCTCATTGTCGGCCACTTGCAGGACCTAATGGGCCGCGTCGCAGACAGCCCGAAATCACGGCTGCGCCTTTCCGATCTTTGCGTGGCACTGGAGTGCGGCGGCTCTGATGCCACATCTGCCCTGTGCGCTAACCCCGCTATCGGTCGTTTTGTTGACCAGTTGGTAGCGGCGGGTGGCACCGCGATAGTCTCTGAAACGGCAGAGTTCTTAGGAGGCGAAGATGTCGTGCGTGCGCAATGCCTCGACCCTTTAATTGCTGACCAGATCCTTGCTTATCTGACCACCGAAAACGAGATGATGCACACTGACGGCACCAACTATCGCGGCGTGAATCCGACTCAGGAGAATATTGAGGCTGGCCTTAGCACCCTGACCGAAAAGACGATGGGAGCGATCTGCAAGATCGGGAAAAGTCGCTTCGCGGGAGCACTGGATTTCGGCGAGAAGCCCGCCGTTGCCGGGCTTCATTTCATGCATACGCCTTTTTTTAGCCCGACATCCCTAACAGGGATGGCACTGGGTGGCGCGCAGATCGCTCTATTCGCCATGGGGGTTTTCAACCCTTCAGGTTTTCCGATGATTCCCACGGTCAAGATTTGTGGCAACCCCAGAACACTTTCGGAATGGCCCGATGCCATCGATCTAGACGTTTCGGGCATAATTTCAGGCCTCTCCGACTACGATGACGCTGCAGACGGAATTCTTAGACTGCTCGGTGAGGTGGCCAATGGCAAGCTAACTCGCGCTGAGAAATGGCAGGAGGGGCAGATCATCATACCTTCGGCTCATTTTCCTCTTTGATAAAATCAGATTATCCTTAGCGAAATTATTGCTTCAAAAGGCAATAGCATCTACTGTGAAAGGCCGATCTGTGGATCAGAAATGAGAGGTGTAGAACTACCAGACCAAGAAACTCGCAACACTTTCTTTGCCCGCGTGGCCGCGACATGCAGGAGCGATTTCTCGCGTTCGACCATTTCCCGCAGGTCTGCAGCATCGACGGCCGCCTTCAACATCCCCTTGGGTGGGAAAGACCCGTCCGATAGAAATGGCAATGCCACTGCAGCAAACTCCAACCCTTTGGAACGATGCATCGTCGTGACACGCAGCCCAGGAGCCTTGCGATTATCGGCGGAAGCATTGCTGAGTAGCAAACCGGCCAAGCCTGCAGTTGCGATTGCTTCCATTACTTGATCTGCCTGACGGCGGGTACGCACAAGAACACCGATGTCCGCGTCTTGTAGCCCAACGCTCTGCAGCTCTTTCATCCAGGCGATGAGGCCGTCCATTTCCTTCTGAGGATTTGCGTACCCTACAAGAGCTGGTTCTGGCCCTCGAAACAGACTCGTGTATCCCTTGAGGCTGTCAAGACCGTCGTCCAAATCGTCGACGGGCACGCCTTCAAGGACAGCAACTGCCCATCGGCGAATCTCGTCAGTGGTTCGATAGTTCAGCCGAAGCTTTCGCGAGCGTCCTCGGACCTCGATGCCACAGGAAGACATCGAGGCTTTTCGTGCATAGATGCGCTGATGGGCATCACCAACAATGAAGATGGAGTTCTTGTCACCGTCGGGGCGCGAAGGAACGATTGCTCGAATCAGTCGAAATGCCTGTTCGCCCATGTCCTGAGCTTCGTCGACGATAACGCCGGAATACGGCAATCCTGCTGCCTCGTTCTGCAAGAGGGTTATTGCCTCGCGATAGGCATCATCAGGTTCCGCAAGGCCTTCATCCAACAACCTTGCGCGGTAGTCCTCGAAGATAGTCCACAGCGCGGCCCTTTTTTTTCTGTCAAGCGGCGTGCCGCGCCCCGTGCGGGGGATCTTGAAGTACGATCTCTGCGAGTCGACGCCTTTGGATTGGACGATTTGCGCCCACTCCGCACGAATGAATGCAGGGCTTAGACCTTCCGGACAACCGTGTTGTTCAAGCACTTCATCCCAGATTTCACTAATCTTATCTGTCCCGTTGCTGAAGAAGACTACTTCTCGCGCAAAACGTCGCCGCCTAAGAAAATCGCTGACCCATGCGTCAAGGTTAATAACCTCAATCCGGGATTTGTGCGGTTCCAGATGCTCAGGGCAAAGGATCCGAAGGTTATGTTCGATGTCTTTTGCGAGGTTGGTGGTGAATGTGGTCACTAGAACGCGCTGCCCGTCGCGTTTGGAATCTGCAGCGATCTGATCTGCCAGGTATTTAGCACGATGCATAGCAACAACGGTCTTCCCTGTGCCTGCACCGCCGCGCACGAGCGCTGGCCCATTATAGTCGCGATAGGCAAAGCGGCGCTGATCGGGATGCAGGAAGACACGCCAAGCTTCCATGTCGCCCTCGAGAAACCGGCGCATCTCCCGTTCGGTTTCGGGAGTGAAAATTGTCTGACGGCTCTCGTTCGTGGTGATTGCCTCTGAAAACAGCAACTCTTGTGATTGTTTGCCATCTTCAGCCGGTGTGGATATTGCGAGTACCTCGCGCACTTCCGCAGGGGCGTAACCCGCAGCAAGTCCCAGAAGAATTTCGTGGCTGGTTGTGTCGACCCGATCAACCAAGCGATCCAAGTCTGCTTCATTAGCTACCGAGCGAACAAGCCGCAATTCCTCTGGCATAATGCCAAGGTCCGTAAGCAATTGATCGCTGAATTCACTGAAAAGCCGTACAGCATCTTGAGTAGGTGCGACTTCCACCGTTTCCTGCTGTACTTCTTCTACGATCCGAATGCGGTTCGTGTTCGGGTCCACCCGGACATGACGGTTCTCTGCCCAGCGATACGCTTTGTCATGCTCATTCACATGAAGCAGCAACAAGTCACGGCCTGACATATATCCTATCGCGCGGTAACCCTGATCAATCCGGATCGATTTGATGCCTTTATCGCGCGCGCCTTGGACCGTTTCGAAATTTGCCCCTGCGCGAGTAGGGTCCGTCATAAGTCGCGCCATCATCTCAAGAAATCCGTTTGAGATCTTGGGTGGCAGCTTCTTGAGCGAACGAATGCAACCTACGTCATAGGAGACCCGTAATTCCGTTGAGGCATTCATGCCATCGTCTCCTTTTTGTTCAGTCGAGCAATGATGTGATCCAACATTTCGGACAGCGGAGCATCAGCTGCAGAATCGAACTCAAGGATGTCCCAATTTTCCATTTCGAAGCCACTCTCCGTCAGGCCGAGTTTGACACTAGACCACCCCACCTCGATTAATCCGATCACCGCATCACCGGCCATAGCGTCTTGGCCGATCAGATCCGGTGCGATGAACCCGCCTGCTTTCAGTTCGCGCAGAAGTGGATGGAAACCTTCGTCTGCAAGCGTCTCGGCTTCCCGCCAAGCCAGATCGTCTGCACCAACTGGGAAGCGGGACATGTCTGGGGCAGCAACAGCCTCCATACCTTCGAACTCAACATGGAAGCCGCGCAGGTCTTGCAAGAAGTTTATCATCCGCCAAAGCCCTCGCCATGCCTCTGACAGGCCCACAGTACGCAAGACATCCTCTTCGAGTCGTGGCAACGTGCCGCGCAACAGAACACGATAGGCGTCTAGGTCGCGGATTGACGCGCCCGGGGCACCAGCTGGCGCAGAAAAATAAAGATCCAGCGTTTGATCTGACTGATGCCCATACAACGGGTTTGAACCCAAGAATATCCTTCCGTCTTCGCTGATTTCAGCGATGCGGGGCAAAGTATCGAGTTGCTTGCCAGTTGGGCCGATCAAGATACGGCTCAACAAAGTGACGGCCTGATTAAATCGCATTTCTGGCGCACGCAGGCATGCGAAGAGACCATCCAGCGAACCTACGCTTTGCAGCATTCTCAAGGCGTCAGCATGCGGCCGGATGTCCTCAAAGCCCGGGGACTGCAGGATAGCTGCCAATCGTCCAGTCATACCTGCCTCAAGCTTGCGTTCATGAAACGGATTTGGAACCCGCTCGTCATGGTCGCGGGACAGATCATCCCAAGCCAAAGACCACACTCTGAGTTTACGGGTGCGTATCATTCCCAGCCTAGTTTCTATATCCTCCGCAGCGGTTTCAGCGTGATTGGTGAGCCCATCCATCTCGACGACGATCGGTAGGGCCTCCACTGCAGTTCCACTTGCCTTCACCCCCCCAGCTGGTGAAAGCAGAAAATCAACCCGCTTCCGGGGAGCGCTAGGAAAGCGCATGTCGATCTGGACTTGCGTCTCGATCGTCCAAAAGGCACTTCGGGCCTCGTTACCAGCATTCAGCTGATATGCTTGACGGGCGCCGGGCAATAGTTTCGGCTTTAGAGCCTCTGCCCCAAAGGTCTGGCGAAGAGCATCGAGGAACCGGCGCTCCAGCACACTTTCAACCATGTCGTCGCGGATGGAGCGGTTCACACCGGACTCGACCCGTTTCAGATGGTCCCAATGAAGCAAAACATCTTCCATCATGGCACGGGCGGTATCTCTGCTAGGATCACCTGGCCCAAATTGTGACCGGTAAGATCGAACGCAGCGGAAACATCCATCCTTGTTGGGATCTTGGGTGCAGGCGCAGTCTCGAAGAGCCTCCGCGGCCTTTTCAATTACGCCCCGCAATGTCTCCGGACGCTCCGCCAGTTGGCGCAAGTATCCCGATCCGCCCGGTACGGTGTCATAGAGGTAGAGACTTCGAACGCCAATTTGGCCCTCAATCTTTTCTTCGACAACCACACTGCGAATGTGGTCAACCTTGCCCTCAAAGCTTAGGCTCAAGTTTCAAATGCAACACTCAGAGCCCTTTGGGCATAGGATGTTGTGATGGACATACGAAGCAAGCACCTCAGCAGCGAGGAACGTGGC
>Ga0307937_1001034_pt1 | contig 15311 bp, 10 predicted proteins | sample OrgLakmetagenom3_FD_201814 | JGI IMG/M metagenome (GOLD analysis project Ga0307937, IMG submission 201814) | Saline water microbial communities from Organic Lake, Antarctica - #3 | ecosystem: Environmental > Aquatic > Non-marine Saline and Alkaline > Saline | place: Antarctica: Organic Lake...
TCTATTTCTTCAATTTTTTCGTGTATTTTTTCATCTAAACTTATGTGTTCAGACTTACCCATATACAACAACCTGTACCTTGTTGTGTAGTCGATACCTTTCTTTTTACATAGATATTTACCGATTTCTTTATAAGATAGCTTAGAGACTTGTTTTATGCCTTGTAAACGTTTATCACCTAGTCCTTTTACTAGTTTTTCAATGTTATCTATTTTATCGCCGAAAATGATTTGTTTATAAAAATGTTCTTCAGCTTCTTCGGAAGTTGTAATAACAAACTGGTAATTGTAAAGGTTAATGTGTTTGCCTGTCAAGTTGTATAAAATGTCCTTGTCTATTGAACAGATGAGTGTGTTGTTAGGGTCTTCCCTATAATCATCTGCAATCAAATCATCAGCCTCATATCCTTTTTCAAATTTTGTATCATAGTTACACTTTAAATAATATTTTAATTTTTTGACGTTTCTATGATTCTTCTTTCTTTGTGCTTTGTATGTCTCATCTAGTTCGTTTCTGAAAGTCTTACCTTCAGTTAAATAAAACAGGAAATCATTACCAGATTGATTTGTGATTTTCCTTATCTTGTCTAATTTCCATTCAATTTTAGCAATTGCTATATCTATTGAATCACCTTCTCGTGTGTAACATAGTGAGTCGGCATCAATTAGAACCTTTTTATTATCATATACATTTTCAATTACATTCATGTTTATTTGTTTATAATTATAGTTGCAGCTTTAGAGTTTGTTTATTTTTTTAACACATTTTAACATCACTACTATTTCATTTTCACTTTTATCTTTAATTTTTTAAAAAACTTGTCTATTTCTCTTTCGAGTAGAATTTTATCAGCAGAGTTGGTAAAATAAACAGCATCAAATAATGTGTAGTAATAGGTTGAATACTTCGGTCTGAGCTTGTTGAATAACTTAGCTTCCATATTCTGCAGTCTACTTGCTAGGCTTATATCAGTGTGTGATATTTCTTCTAACGAAGCCCACGTCTCAGTGTATAACTCTCTAAATAGTTTGTTATATCTGCTCCTTTTATTAAATCCAAAAAAAATATTTTGGTAAAGTGATTGTTTTACTTCTTTACGTTTATCCTCTATGTCTTCTTCTTCTTCTGACAAATCGTAAAATCTTTCGTAAAAAGAACCATTTTCACAGTCGTTTTGATATGAGTTATCACACCCTTTCTTATTATCCTTTAAGTAAGCTACAAGAAATAGCGGTTGTGAGTTTACAATATCTATTTCATAAAAATGACTCTTGAAATGTTTACGTGTAACACGGCTTATATTGCTGAACGAATGATATATTCTATCAACTTTTCTACCTTTTTTAATATATCTGTTATTTAAAGTACCTAATATCCTGCTCACACGTTTCCTTAGGACGTTTAACGAATAATTGTTAGTGCTGCAGTAATCAATCTCAGCTAATACAGCATTAGGAATGTTTAAATCACACTTCTTAATAGTGTCTTTAAATTTATTATCTAGTGTTAGTTCACATTTGAATTCAATGTCTTTCTTAGTGTTCTCTTCTAAAATAACTATTGCCAAATCATTGTCTTCTATGTAATCTTTATGAAGCTTGTATTTGATGCAATGAGATTTGGTTTTTGAATCCTTTGATAATACTTCTAACTTCTTTTTCTTTGGGTCTTTTATAGGTCTGAATCTGTAATACATCCCATTCTGTTTAATCTTATGTATTACATTTAAAGATGATAGAATAGACATATACTTAGAATACTTATTTCTTGTGAAATAATCTTCTAGTGTCTGTTTATTAATACTTAATGTATTGTCATCATCTGAGTATGTGTCTACATAGTTAAGAAAGTCAAATATTCTCATCATTGCCTTTCTCTTATTGCTTATCGGTAATGTATATGTTAATAATTCAGTAGCTAACTTCTTAGTAGTAATATATGTGTGTCTAGTAAGTGTTTGTTTATTAACTGTTAGATTGTTAAATAAGTTCTTTTCAAAGTCTAAAATCTCAATCATAATATAAATTCGTTTCTTTATATATTAAGTTGATCTCCCTTTGTTGTCTGTTTTTTGAAATTATTTTTGTTAAAAAGTGTATAATATAGTCTTAGACACTATGAATAATGGGATATAAATAAAAATTAAATTTATTGAAAACACATAAAGCGACACATACAGACTATATGATTTAAATGCTAGTTTGGATTGTGTAGATTATCTGGATAGTTTGGATATATTAGATTGTCTTGATATGGTAGATTTGTATCAAGGGATTTAACAGTTAGGCAAATCATTATATCTAAAGCCTGCTATGAAATAGCAAAGGCGTTCTAAATTATTAGACTATGCAATATTTAAAATAGGGAATGAAATCGTTTTATAATCATAAAAAACAAAAACAAATTTCTATTTTAGTCACCTAATCATTTTTCATCCAAATTATTATCATATAAGATATCATTATAGCAAGGCTTTTTACCGTAAAATAATCAATCTAGAATGCCCACAGATTTAAACCAAAACCCAGAACAAATAGCTCGTGATAAAATCGATAAAATGCTGCTTGAAGCTGGCTGGGATGTTCAATCTAAGAGTAAAGTAGATTTAAATTCTACAAAAGGTGTCGCAGTTAGAGAATATCAGACTGACAAGGGACCTGCCGATTATGTTCTTTTTGTAGACAGGAAGCCTGCTGGTATTATCGAAGCCAAGCGAGAAGATGAAGGTCAAAGGTTAACAGTCGTGGAAGACCAATCTACTAAATATGCCAAGGCTAAGCTCAAATATCTTAATAATGACCCTTTGCCATTTGTATATGAAAGCACAGGCACTATTACTCGTTTTACCGATTACAGAAACCCAAAACCTAGAGGAAGAGCAGTATTTTGGTTTCATAAGCCTGAAACCATTTCAGAATGGATAAAAAAAGGGAAAAGCCTGAGAGAGAGATTGCTCTCAATGCCTGACTTAAATGAAATGGGATTAAGACCTGCTCAGATAGTGGCAATTAATAATCTTGAACATTCTTTCAAGAAAAATAGACCTAAAGCTCTTATACAAATGGCTACAGGTGCAGGAAAAACATTTACAGCTGCAACCTTTGTATATAGATTACTGAAGCATGCTGATGCTAAGCGAATTTTATTTTTGGTAGATACAAAAAATTTAGGTGAACAAGCTGAGCAAGAATTTATGACTTTTCAGCCCAATGACGACAACAGAAAATTTACTGAATTATACAACGTACAACGATTAACTTCAAGCTATATAGCATCAGATAGCCAGGTCTGTATTTCTACGATACAACGACTGTATTCTATATTAAAAGGTGAAGAATTAGAAGAGAGTGCAGAACAAGACAACCCAAATGAGAGTAGTTGGCTAAAAAGTAAAATGTTTGAAAAGAGAGCTATTCCTGTAGATTATACACTAAGAGTACCTATTGAACAATTTGATTTTATTGTGATAGATGAAGCTCACCGCTCTATCTACAATCTTTGGAAGTAAGTCTTAGATTATTTTGATGCTTTTTTAATTGGCTTAACGGCAACACCAGATAAGAGAACCTTTGGTTTTTTTAATGAAAATGTAGTGAGCCAATACACTTATGAAGAGTCTGTAACCGATGGGGTAAACATGCCATACGATGTCTATACATTGGATTTTTACCATTTTTTTTATCTAAGAAATTAAAATTCCTTTATAATATTTTTTAATTAATAGTTTAAAGTTGTTATAATCTCTTTCTGGTAATCCCAAAAAATCATTCATAGTTTTTATTTAAAATTAAGAAATGAAAATTTAAGTAGCTAATAATGAAATTTATTTGAAATTTGAAAAATATGAATCTTTAATCAAGTTAATTAATGAACATCACCCATAGAGCGAAACAAGAACTATTAGCACTTAAGAACGGAAAAGAATTTGACAATTACATAAGGTAACTTTATATAGAAGAGAGAGCTAGCGCTGACTTTTCCGTAATGTGGAGCATGAGGGGAAAACAAGTTAAAATAGTAGAACATAATAGTGTTGATGGGTTAAATTTACTAAAATACAGGTATAAGATTGTTGCTCTAATTTCTTCTGAAGATGAGACTATTGATACACAATACGTTGATGAAAACTATTTTGAAACTTTTAAAAATTATGTAGAAACAATTAGGTTCTAAGCATTAATTCAATTGTAGACAGTGAATGAATTAGATGTAATCTCTATTGTTTAAATGTCAACTAGTCTTGTTCTAATTAATTAGTATCTATTGTCACCATTCTAAAATTTAAATCAATGTCAGAAATAAAATCTTCGTCTTATTTATTAGCAGATACGGACAGTAGGTACCCATTATTGACGAAATTTCATAACACTGTTCATATTATAGAACCTAACACAGAAGGTGAAGTAGATGTAGAATTCTTCAGCAATTGCGAAGAATTAGCAGAAAAGTATGATGTATCACTGATTTCAATCGATGATTTAGGTGAGGGAGAAGAACTTAGAAAAAATTTTTCATCTATTACTAAGAAGTTAAATCTTATAAAAGAAGATGGGCAAAAACTTGAAAATTATAAAGAAGAGATACTTGACAAAGATAATTTTAGGGAGCGTTTTTTAGAATACATAGGATATGAATTTGGAATACAAGACTCTAATGAAGGAGGTTTATTTTACAGTTAGGCAATTGAAGGTGGTATTAATATAATATTTGCTCACATTCATGATATAAGACAATTAGATAAAGAAAGAAGAGGCAAGTTTTTAAAAAAATTATTCCTTAAAAAGAAACACTCATACGTCGAAGGTGAAGCTATCACATCTTCACCTAAATTTCATTTTGCAATATTAAAAGAAAATTTAGATGATTTCAGCTATAAGGAATTAACTACAAGTTTACCGTACCGCATTGATGAAATAAAAGAAAGGTATAATAAAATACCAACTAAACTTATTATTAGGTATAATCTAGAATACGAAATTTACATCCCCCCTATTCTTGATAAAGAGTTAGAATTGGTCCCGATGAATAAAGCCTTATACTTTTTTACATTGGCACTAAAAGGGGTAAAAGAAGAAGAAACATCTAAACAAAAAGGAATTACATTTGAAGAAATAAGTAACTCACCTCATTCGATAAATTTGACGAGAATTTTCAGAAAATTAGATAACTATGAAATTGAAGAATATGGTGATGATGGTAAAAAGGGTGAAAAGACTGAAGAGTTAACAGTTAAAATTTTCAAGAATTCATTAAGCTCTCTTAAATCAAGAACTAAAAAAAAAATCCAAGACCATATTTATGCAGGAACAGGAGACTGGAATTTTACATTTGAGGTAATGGAAAAAATATCATATGTGAAAAAAAATAAATTTCTCAGAATTCCACTTGATAGAGATGATGTGGCTATTACTAGTCCAGGGATAGTTACAACTCCGATTAATAAAATTTTGAATACCAAGTTTAAGATTTTAAACAAGAACCTCTAGACATTTTCATTTATAAACTAAGAATATTGGTGTTTTACCAAGTTAAAGTCCTTTTTTATGATTGTGAAGAAAAGAATCTAATCGATTAAAGTGTTTTTCAAAAGTTGATTTAGCTTCCTCTCACCTATGTTTAGATAATCCTTGGTAGTCTGATAAGTTTCATGTTGTAGGAAATCCCTGGCAGCTTCAATACCATTAATTTCATATACTTTTTGACCTGCAGACTTACGCAAGCTATGTGCTGAAATAGTCTTATTTTCTTTCTTTGCTTCTTTACATTCGCTCAGAAATGCTTTTTTCAAATTTCTGCCTACCCACATCTTTGAATAATGTTGATTAGTTTTTGGGTTTATGAATATATACTCAGAACCCGTTTCCATTACTTTTTTATATAAGAGTTCACTTATTGGTCGCTTCGCCTCTTTCTTTGTTTTTTTAGCAACAAACTGAATATAATAATCCTTACCAATCTTGTAAAAATTATTTTTGGCTAGTGTCAAGGCATCTGATAATCTTAATCCAGTTTCTAAAACCAAAAGAATAAATAGTCCTATATCATCACCAAGGGCAATTTTTTTGCTTGCAACAGCTTTACCATTTTCAAAATTGATTGCTAGAGTTGTTTTTTTGACCATAAACTTGTTACTTTTTGTACAAATATAATGAATAAGTAACACTTTATTGATTAAATTCATTAATTGTCTGATAATTGGATATTTACATGTTACTCTTTAATGTAAGAGTAACAAAAACTTTTTAGATATTTAGATTCGGTAAAACAAATAACGTGCAGACGAGTAAAAGATTAATAATATCACATTATAGTTTATCCAAAATTTGTCTACAAGTTTTCTGTTCCAAAGATTGGAGCTTAAGTATATAGTGATTTTAGCTTGGTATTACTTTGGTCTATTTTTGTGAAAAATAAAAGCTAATCCCTAAGTTTATTGATTGTTTTCAATATTTTATATCCACATTCTCAAGTGTACTCTAAAAATGTGATTTGAGAGATAAATTAATTGCCTCTGGCATTTCACCGTTTATTAAAGCACATTTTTAATGTTAAGACTTTTAAGACTTTTAAGACAATAAAAAAACACTAAATTTAAACCATTAACAAATTGGGGATAACACAACTGTTGTGTTATCCGTACGTTATGCCTCACCCAAAAAAAGAGACGACTGACCATAAACGAAGGAGAAATGAAAGACAAAATGCCAACGCTTCGGCAAAATCAAAAGAGCTGCAAGCCAACACACAATACCAACGCTTTGCAGCACATTTGCTTTTGCCCCAACCGCACTGCGGACAATGTATCAATATAAAAGAATTAAGAGCGAATGTTATATACAAGAAATGCTTTCCATTTTCGTAAATTCTACAAAGAAGAAGTTGCAAGAGAAAGTGGCTATATAGACCTCAATTTTGTGGGGTCTCTGCACCCCGACAAAAAGCGTAGAGAAACAGGATTTTCAAAACTCATATATGGGAACAGGGAAGATTTGGGAAAACTATTGGGAACAATAGCTTTAAACGTAGCCGCAGACGACCAAGCTATATATGAGCTTATTCAAAACGCAGACGATTGTAAATCGTCATTTTTCAGCGTGAGCTATAATGAAGATTATTTACTCTGCATAAACAACGGTAATTACTTTTCAGACCGTGATATGTCAGCAATTATCAATGTTGCAGGGAACTATAAAGACGGAGAAGATATTGGCACATTTGGGATTGGCTTCAAAATATTACACAGGTTGGTTGGTGCAGATGACGGTCGAGAAGCTATAATAAATGATTATGCAGGTCCGATAATTTTTAGTTGGAATAAATTCTTTCAGTTAGAAGCCTTTTTAAAAGATGATGAAATTAAAGTTGGTTTTGACTTAAAAAAAGACAACGAAAACCCTTGGCTTGTAAAATTACTTTACACTTGTTTTCCTTCCCATTTAGACGAAAAACTAAAACTAAAAAACTACGACACAAAAGGTGTAAAATTTTCTAAAAATGAATTGTCCGAAATGAGGACATTCTTAAAACAATCTCTGCAAAATGTAAATCTTAAAGAAACAAATAATTTAAAAAGTGGTTCAATTTTCTTTCTCAAATTAGGTAAAGGGAAAAGTAAATTCCTTGACGAAGGTATTGATAAAATTAAAAGCGGGTTATCATACTCTTTCAAATTCTTGAACAGTTTGCGAAAAATATACATCAATAGCGAGGAAATTAAAGCACAAGCAGTTTTTGATTACTCAAATTCTTTTCCCATTGGCAGTAATGAGTTTTATGACATAAATCCAAAAAATAAAAATCGGGACATAAAATTCACATTTGCATTTTATCGTGATTACAAAAAGGCAATTGATTTACAAAACGAATTAGCACCAAATCTTTACACGTTCTTTTCTATGGACGAAGAAAAGAATGGTTTTAGTTTTTTATTGCATTGCAACGCCTTTGATATGAATAATGACAGACGTAAACTTCAAGCTAATTCACAAATTAACGAAAAACTTCTGCCGATAATTGCACAAAACATTATTGAATATTCAGATATACAGAAAAAAAATAATCGTAGTCTGTTTTTGTCTTTGTATGCTAATTTTCTATTATCCAAAGACCCAAAAAACAAACCTCATATAAATAATAGTTTTTCAAAGTTCATTCATCAATACATATCTGAAAATATTCCAACCAAAAACGGTTTTTCTGACAATGCTCAAAAAGTAAAAATCAACAAACTCAAAACCTCATTGAATCTATCTGACTTCGGATTAGGTCATATAAATTGGTTTGAATGGGATAATGAAGCCGACAGATTGTTGATTGATGAAGCAATTAATCCAGAAAAATTAGGAATAGAAGAATGGGACATTAGAGATATTGTTGAAAATTCAGATATTGAAAATATCAACTATTGGCTTTCTACTTGCGATGAAAAAAGCTATAAAGAGTTTCTGAAAGAACTTGAGGAAAGTCATTTACGCATAGAAACCAAAAAGAAAATTCACCAAATCAAACTCTTTAAATTCTCAAATGGTAAGTTTTATTCTTTCGATGAAATAGTTTCGATTAAAGACCGATTAGGTAAAACATCGTTCAAATTCACCAATTGTTTTTTTATCAATAAGAAAACCAAAGGAATAAGAAATGAACTAATCAAATTGGAAATGGTAGTTTCTGAATTATCCATTGAAGATTATTCAGCCATTTTTTCTTCCGTTATTTTACCTGAAGACAAAAAAATATATGAACTAATTGCTGAAAGATGTAAAACAAATACTTTGTCAGCTGAAGAAAAGAAAAAACTATTTCTCAATTTTATTAACGAAGAAACGAAATTTGATAATGTTGCCAAAGGCACATTGAAAGAATTACAGTTGTTTTGTGATAGCAATTCAGTAATAAAACCGCTAAACAGGTTAATAGGTTGTAATTTGAATACAGCGAGTTGGCTTAATGCTTATAAATTAAAAAGCGAAGAGTTTTTTAATGAATTAAAGCCGTATTTAGTTTCCGAGCAAGAAGCAATTTTTAAAGAAATATATTTACCCAAACAAGACATAATTCTATCAGAGTTAACAGAAACAAACGAAATTAAATCACTCATCAAACTCTATCAAGACAATCAAAAGCAATTCTTCAAAGAGTTTATTATTAAGAAAACTGAACATTCTTTTTCAATAGAAAAAAAGACAAGTAATACATATCAAGTGCAATCAGCCGACCCAGAGGCAAGAAAATTTCTTGATAAAAATTGTGCAAGTAATTTGTTTGTGTTACCACAAGAATTTTTAAGCCACAAAGAAGATGACGGCATAATCAAAGCAGACGATTTACATACTTTAATTTTAGATTTTGTCAATGTAAATGATTACAAGGAAATCCTTGTAGATATTGTAAAATACAAAGCAAAATATAAGTTTCTTCAAAATCTTTCAGAGTTCAAATTCAATTCAAGTGCAACGTACACAAAAGAAGATTATGAGTGCAAAATTCTGGATTTGGTTTGTAATGAATTTAAGGAAAATGACTTCCAATCTTTCAGAAATAAATTTGTGATTGAAGCAGATGACCGCAGTTTCAAACTTTCAGAAATACCACCAATTGCTGACAAAATAAAAATTAATACAAGAGAGTTTAGTTTGTCTAAAATCTTGCCTTCAACTTATCAAAACAACAACTTGATAAGTGATTTAATCTCGCTATTTTCAAAGCACGGAATCCCGAGTGAAAAATTAAACGCTTTATTTGGAGTTAATGAAGAAATTGATATAGATGACATTTTTGAAAAGTTTTCAGAACAAACAGAAACGTTACAAAATGCTGAACAATTTTTCTTTCGAATATACTACCACAAACACATCACAAATATTGATTTATCAAAGTTAGGTTTTGATTTTACTTGTGCGGTTTATCCTTCTGACTTTGCTTTGGAATCGGAAAAACTTCCCGAATACGTACAAGAGTGGATTAAACAAGATGAAATAAAATTTTCAAATCTTGAAAGCATTGGAATTTATACTGAAAATTCAACATTGGTTTCTTTGCGTAAATTCTTTCTAACCAAAACCGATTTTAATCTAAACACCATTGCACAAGACGAGAAGCTCTCAGACGGAAAAATGCTTTTCAACACGTTTGAATTACTTAAAGAAAAAGAAATTGAATTAAAAAGTGAAAATGAATTTTCCATCTTTAATGAAATGGTCAGAGTTGTAAATTCAAGCAGAGCCAAAGGACAAGAATTGATAATTCAAGAAGAATACAATTTTGCTCTTATGGCAGAACAATCAACTGAATGGAAATCTATCGGAGAGTTTTCAATTTATCTTTTCAATGGCACATTACCGAAGATTGTAAAACTTGATGAAATTCCAGATTATGTTTTTTATCGTTACAAAGACACAGATTATGCTGTTAATGGAAAGATTCTATACATAAACGAAAATGAAGACAAAACCAAAACCTTACAAAAAGTCGCAATAGACGAAAACAACGATTTTACTTCCGAAGATTCAAAAGATATTGAATTGTCAGAGGTAAAAGCAGAATTAGAAAAATATAAAAAGCAAGGTCAACCAAAAGAAGATAACACAAGTCCAACCTTTTTAGATGATGTAAATGATTTCATTTCTGAACTTGAAGGAACTGAATGGGATGAATACCAAAGTGATTTAAAAAGTCTATTGCAAGGATTTACCAATCAGCCCTTAGAGAGACAAAAACTATTTAATCTAATAGCTAAAATAAAGTTGACGAAAGAAAAGGGTGTAAAATTTGAAGATTCTGATGGAGAATTCAATGTTGTAAAAATTGGAAATGAAAAATATTTTGTTCACAGTGCAAGAGGTGCATTTGCATACATTCACCCGAATGAGATTTTGCAAATGAAAGAAAATTGCTGTAAAATGGCTTTAGATTTTGGCAAGAATTTCAAGATTTACAATACAGCAGAAGAAATCTTAGAGTTGAACTCTATTCATTTACTTGCCTATAAAAACGAAAGAGAAATAGACGAATTGTTTACTTTTTGTGAAGCAAACAGAGATGCGAACAAACACCTTTTAATTATTGACAAAAACAATTCAGGAGAGAAATCAAGAGCGTTGTTGAAATTATTAAATATTGAAGATGATTATCAATAATAACAAACATTTAAGCCTAATCCAAGACGAACTTATTTATCAAACAAATGAGTTTGAAAAGTTGCTTAAAAAACAAGCGGCTAAAATGTTTGTGGACAAGCAACTTTATTTGTGTAGATACCAAGGTTACGATGAAGTAAGAGGGAATATAATTGTAAAATTTGACCATAAAATATGTTTCGCACCACGAAAGAATGAAACTTTACAATGCTTTGTTTCTTCAATCCAAGACGACAATGTAAAAAATTGGGGTGGACTTACTTATGAGAATTTAAGAACAAATATTGCAACTCAATTTGAATGTAGAACTGTTTTCTTTACTTACGAAAACGACCAGACTATTGTAGGTTTGTCGGGAGTGAAAGTTGAAGACGTTGGAAAGTATGAAAGAAACGCATTAGTGTTTTTAGCACCAACAGATCCACCCTTACAATACATAATGAATCTTGTGGACTTTTTAAAGCAAGTAAAACCTAATACAAATGAACTTTTAGAACTTGAAATTGAAATTGAAAATACAACTTGGAAACCAGAACCGTTAATTGTTGACGAAGAATTTGTTTCAAAACTTCAAACAGACTTTTTTGAAAATGACACAATAATTATTCAAGGTCCACCAGGGACGGGTAAAACTTACCTAATGGCTCTATTATGCGGTGCATTGCTAAAATCAGATTTTAGAATTCTTGTAACTGCATTAACTAACAGGGCACTTATTGAGTTGGCTGAAAAAGAACATTTGAAATCAGCATTGGAACTAGGAAAAGTTTTTAAATCTGCTTTAACCGCAGACGAAAGTAAAAACAAAAAAACCAAAGGACTTCAATCATTTACAAGTTTAAGCAAACAACGACCGCCATTGCTTTTGACAACTTATTACATAATGAGCCAAATTGCCACAAAAGCCGTAGTGGACGAACATTTTGATTACATAATTATTGAAGAAGCAAGTCAAGCATTTTTATCAACTATTGCATTAGCAAAAAAACTTGGCAAGAAGTGCATAATCATTGGTGACATCAAGCAACTTGAACCAATTTTTCACAAAGAATATGCACCCGAAGACACAAATAATTATCATTGGATGATATGTGGACTTAAAGCTATAAGTTTCTATTTGCCCAATGCTAAACAATACATTTTAACTGAATCGTACCGTTTGACAGAAAATTCCATTAAGGGAACTAATTTGTTTTATGGCGCTGTACTAAAAAGTAAGTCTGACGTAAAACTTCCTCTTGATTTTTCAAATTTTTCAATTCTTAAAAAGTATTTGAATAACTACGGTGGTTCAAGTATGATAAGATTTAAGCTTCCTGCAGGACGACTTCCTTCTAGTGATTGTTCTAAATTTATTGTGAAGTTGATTGGCGAAATCAAACAATTTAATAATAAAGCTGAAATTGCTGTATTAGCTTTTCATAAGGATTCTATTCGTTTTCTTCAAACAGAAATATTTGCAAAATGCGTAAATACTGAAAATGTATTGGTTGAAACCATAGACAGAATACAAGGACTTACAACAGATTTTTGTGTTTTCTTTGTTCCTACGGAAAGTGTTCCATTTGCATTACAAGCAAACCGTTTTAACGTTGCTACATCAAGAGCCAAACTATGTACGCTTATAGTTTCTGATGAAACTATTTCTTCGTTTTATTCGCTTATAGACAGTAATGTGAAAAAATATATGCTATCAATAAACGATTTACATTATAACGAAGACAAAACAGAAAACACTCAATCGAATAGCGAAACAGAAGCACAAAAGAAAACGGGTGGTTTAAAGGTTCTCGGAACAATAGACCTTTCAAAGTTTGAGAAGCCAAAAAAGGAAATAAGTAAAGACAAAGAAAACATTTACATCATTGACACAAATGTTTTTGTTGATTACCCCGACATTATTTCTAAAGTTGACCAAAAATACAGTATTGTACTTTCAGCAAAAGTCATTGACGAATTGGACTATTTGAAAATCTCATTAACAGAGGAACAAAAGAAAAACGTTCAGAAAGCATTGAGAAATATTAACAACAATATAGAGAAGCGAGGTATAAAAATGGACACAGCAGATTTGACCTTGCTTCCAAATGACTTTAACAAGAAATCTCCTGACAATTTCATTTTATCAGTTGCATTAAAATACAAAGAAGAAAACCCTATTATGCTTACATCTGACAATGGTTTACAGATTAAAGCCAAAGGACTAAACATAACGACAATAACACTAAAAGAATTTTTGAAACAATTAAAATACTAATGCCAACGCATTTGGTGGCACATTTGCAATTCGCACCAGCCAACGCTACGCCAAAAATTGCAAAAGAGTATGTCTTTGCCAACGCTACAAACAGAACGTGAAAAATGAAAAAAGGGCATAACAATGTATATAAAAAATAGGCGAAATAGCAGTAAATTCAAGGTTTTGGCTCGTATTACACTTTGTGTTTACCCGAAAAATTAGTGCTTCGTAATCGCCTACTTTTCATATACAAGACCGTTGGCGGTAATTTAAAAAAAAAGCGGAACTGCTAAAAAAATTAGAGAAATAGAAAAATACGTATTGTACGAAATGCGGAAAAGAGACAAAAGAAAATGATTTGTTTTGCTCAAATTGCGGAAACAAATCGGCTTCGGAACTTGAAACTTCAATTATTGTCGAAATTAAGAATGAACCTATATAAAGAGAGCTTTGCAAAGTATGCATTAAGCAAAAGAGTACACTCATAATAAACGAAATTGAAACGGAAAAAAATGTTTGTATAAATCGTGTACGAAAGTCAGGAGTTTGTCCTAATTGTAATAAAAAACTGAAATCAAAATATGCTCAAAGTTGTGAAAATTGTAATTCATCTTGGAGTGAGAATATTACATCGCCAACAATAGCTAAACCCATTGTAGCAAAACCGATTTTACAAAATAATGCGGATAAAAATAAAATAAGATGCCCGAAATGTAAGTCTATAAATGTTATTGGAGGGAAAAAAGGTTTCAGCGGAACACAAGCAGTTGGAGGAGCAATTCTTACAGGTGGAATTGGAATTCTTGCAGGAACGATTGGAAGTAATAAAGTCGAGTTATCTTGCTTATCTTGTGGTAATAAATTTAAACCTGGCCACGATTTGAAAGGTTTACAAAAAAAGAAAAAACAAGAAGCAGAGGCAATGAAAAGTCCAGTATTTTGGATATTTCTAATAGTAATTTTCGGAATAATAATATTCGTTTTTAAAGGATGCTTCGGATAAAAAACTACCGCCAATAACTAAGCATATGGCGTGCCGATAGGCCAACGCTATATGATTTGTTGACTGAACCGATTGTTTGTCGAAAAACTTATAGGAATTACTTGATTTTTAGGGATAGTTTTTTAGGGTAAGACGAGTACTTCTTTTTTATTGTGTAACTCTTTACAAACTTAAGCCTATTCAAATTTAAATAATCCAGGTCTCCCTTACTATACATTTATTACTATGTCCTAAGCAATCTTTTCACCTTTAATAACTTTGAGTTGCCAGGACGGCAAGCTGTAGCATTCGCTAAAAACCTTCCAGTGTTATTTTCTTACCCCTCTGCCATACAGTTAATGACATCTTCCGTGCTTACAAGGATAGTCAGCAGACTTTAACTAGTGTACTCATGTATTTACAAAGATGCACATTTTGCACCCCTTAGACACCTCAATAATGTGCTTACTCATAAGTAAAAAAACAAGTATCATAAACGGTTTCTTTTACTAATCAATTTCTAATAAACAATAGCTGCCTTATAACTTAATATCTAGCCCTATGTTTATCCTGAAGAGTGAAATTTAAATCATCAAGTCTTTTTGGGTCAAAATTACGTCTAAGGTACTGCTCGGTTATCTGTAGGCTGGCATGACGCATTAGTTTAGATATGTCATAGATTGAAACATTGTTAAGCCCTAAAAGAAAATTTGCGAAAGAGTGTCTTGCTACATGTGAAGTTAGGTTTGTTTCAATATCAAGTTGCTTTTGTATTAATTTAAGTTTCCTGTTGTATACTATGGACTTATTTTTAATATACTTATATTGTTTTTCATTCAATAATTCACCTCGATTATTATCAAAAACTTTTTTGTCTAAAAAAGGAAATACAAAATCATCTTTCCTTTTTTCTTTATATTTTTTTAAGTACAAAATAAAATCTTTCAAAAAATTA
>Ga0307937_1001042_pt1 | contig 15241 bp, 8 predicted proteins | sample OrgLakmetagenom3_FD_201814 | JGI IMG/M metagenome (GOLD analysis project Ga0307937, IMG submission 201814) | Saline water microbial communities from Organic Lake, Antarctica - #3 | ecosystem: Environmental > Aquatic > Non-marine Saline and Alkaline > Saline | place: Antarctica: Organic Lake...
CGCGCCCGACGGCGTCATCTCGGGGTGATCGGATACTCCGGAATGGCTGATCATATGTCGTCGGAACACCTGATCGGATGTGTCGGAATGCGCATCCAGAGCTATTTCCGTTGCCTCGATAGCGAACGCGGCCGCGCCTTCGAAGAAGCGCGGGAAGTCAGCGAGGACTATGGCCGATTTCTGCAATTGGTAGGGGATTGATGGGCAGCCTCGGGAGCATCAGACTTGCAGCCCATGGAAACCAGACGCCGATAACACCCTCATATATCTACTTTTTAGATAACAGATTTCATCCGCTAGCGACGTCACAAAAGGTATGTGACGCGTGGCAAAGACAATCAGAAGCACTGGACAGGTGGCACTCTGCCAAGCATTGGTCGACGCTCGCATCAAGGCGGGCCTCGGTCAGGAAGACTTGGCGGTCAGGCTCAAGTGCCATCAATCCCTCGTGGCGCGCATCGAAAGCGGCCAGCGCCGCGTCGACGTCGTCGAGCTGGTCGTGCTCGCCCGCGCCATCGGCTTTAACCCCTTCGAGGTTCTGGCGGTCGTTGAAGCCGCCACGGAGCCCGACCACCGGATTTGAGCTATTTCATCAATCGAGATCACGGGAGCTGACTTCTCCCAGTGTGAATATCGGAACCATGAGGAAGATCAGTTAACCGATATTAACGAAAACCGGCATGCGGCAGCAGCAAGCGCTTTGGAATCACAAGCTGCGATCCGCAACGCAAATTGCAGGAAGTTATTTAACAGTGAACGAGGATACGGTCGAAGGCGTCGCGATCGCCAATTTGATTGCAGCCGATGAGAACAACATTGTCGGCTGGGTTTATCGCTGGAACACAGGTGCTCTGGCAATCCGTTGGGATGTGCATGGCCCACAGCGCGTCTCCAAGCTCTACCCGGATCTCTGCGATGCCGATAAAGCTGAAATCGACTTCGCGTTTCTCACGCAGATGCCCTGTCCCGACGACTGACATGTAAGAAAAAGGGCGTAATAAGTCTGAAGCCTATGCCTGGGTCGGCGTTGCAGGTTAGATACCGCTTATGGACCGGTCCGACGTTGCCGCGGCCCAACGGTTAGTAATTGACCTGCTCGAAGCCATAATTTCCGCTATAGTCGTGCCACTCCACGAAGACGGATCTGTGATAAATGCTCGGGCAGTGTTCGCCCCATCGCTCAAGACCGGCATGCGTAGCAGGAAGCGCTGCGGGTGACGATGCCCTCCAAGAAAAATCGCCCTGGATCCCATAGGTGCCGAGGACAACTACGGCGCTGCGGTTGCAGTCGCCATCTCGCCCGGATTCGTGCTGGCGGGCATAACGAACGTCAAAGACTCGAATGGAGCGCACAAAATTGAATTCCGGCCCGCTAATATCGATGTCGGCGCGGTCTTCCACAAGATCGAGGGTGTAATCGGCCCGCACGAGGTTGCCCCTGTTCGTTTCGGCGCGATGAAGCCCAAGCATGTCGCTCGCCCTAGAGGCGTTGTTGAAGAGCGGGGCTGAAGAGTTTGGAGGGGTTCCTGAACTACGATATAGGGCATCGAAGATCCGGTCCGCGGGGCGCGATCTGGCAGGCCCGTCGTAAGACGCACCCATCGGGCAGCGCCAGATCTGAAGCGGCGGCTCCACCGGCCAAGGTGTGATGCGCCGGATGAACTCGGCCCGCGCGCGGGTGCATGGCACGGAAGCTGGCCATCCACCGGACAAACACAGCAGGATGGCACAATCGATCTGATAGGTTTGGGCGCGGACTTGCGTCGGAACTGTTGGGCCGGTCAAGGCGAGAGCTAAAAAGGCCGCCAGAGGGAGGTTTTTGAATTCGAAGCGCATGGCAAGGACCCTTGACAATCTTCACCCAGCATACATACGAAAATATACTATTGCAACATTGATGATACTTATGGTGGTTGCGGTGGTCAGCAAGATCGCAAGGTGACAGCGTCGCCCGTAGTCATTCACCACGTTGCGCGCGGCGCCAGTCCCACGGCATGTCAAAGCGTCCGGACCAGATATTGCGCCGTGCGGATCTGGCCTCGTTCTCATCGCGGATGTAGTCGCGGCTGTATCGGCGATAAGCGACGGCCCACCCTTCACGCACGAGGCAGCCGTTCAGATCGGTACCGTCTTGATGACAGACGGCAATGAAGCGGCCATAGCGGTCGATATCGCGCACGGTGCAGCTGACCTGCCGACGGCCGATCCTGTCAGCGAGAGACAGTGCCGCTTGTTGTCCGCACCGCCAGCGCTGACCCTCGGCCGTGGCGCAAACTTGCCGGCTTTCCGGGGCATCGATCCCATGCAACCGGATGCGCTGCCCACGAATTTCCAGTGTATCGCCGTCGATCACGCTGGCAACGCCGGTCAAGCGATCGGCATGGGCCTCCGGGGCGGCAACAAACGAGAACAGAAGGAAGGCTAGAAGAAAGCGCATAGGGCGGACCAATCTTTTTGCAGAAGTGACGAGACATAAACGGATGATCCCGCAGGGAAGACCCAAGCCCTGTGAAGTCGCCTTTAGGCCACCGCATCACATCACGGATGATTTGCAGCCGGGGCCGTGTAGGCCAAGGTTGCTATTCGCCGGCCTGGACGCCCAATGTCTCAAGGGTTGCGCGATCGGGCGCGCCGGTGACGGCCAGACCGCGTTGCTCCTGGAATGCCCGCATCGCATTCCGCGATCCGTTGCCCCAAACGCCGTCCGGGGTGCCTGCGTCAAACCCGCCCGCGTTCAGGAGAGTCTGGATCGCGCGGTAGTCGTCGGGCGAAAGATCGACCGTCGACCACCCGCAGGCGCCAGCCACGGCCTCGATCGCATCCTGAATTCCGGCGAGATCAAATTCTGCATCGTAGCGTCGGCCATTGCCGTCCGTGAGCCGGATGAAAAAGCTCTCGGCATCATAGAGGCCGCGCAGGAACCCCTCTGAGCCAGAGCCAAACAGCCCGGCCCCCTTGTTATTGGTCAGCTCGTTCCAGCGCGTTGATTGCGCAGGATTACTGTCGATCCGGTAGGTGATGTCGAACGAATCCCGGCGCATGGCACTGATCAAGAAATCGTCTTGGACGAACACCACCGACGTCTGGCCCTCTCGGCATTGCGCAAGTAGGGCCGTCAGACCACCGAAGCTGCGTGCGTCATAGGCAGAGTAGTTGATGGCGACCACCGACGGGCTGTCGTCGATCGCCGCACGCTCTTCATTGATCACCCACCAGCCTGAGATCCGGTCCTCTTCACTATGCGCCTGCTCGAAGGGTGCGAGGCTGTAGTCGATGTCCAGGTGGTTCGGGTCGGCCCAAGGTAGTGCGGTCTCAGCGACCTCTTCGCCTTGGGTCATGGCAGCGGGCGCAGTTGGGTCGGGTATGGCCGGCGCTGGATTTGTCACGGTCGGTGTCACCGGGAAGGCAATGCCGTAGCGGGCCTGCAGATAGGCCATTTGCAGTTGAGCGAGCGTGAGCTTTTCCGTTTCCACGCGGCTGAGGGCCACCGCCTGGATCAATCCCCCTGCCGAAGCCGCTTCTCGCTCCGCGGCCTCGACGCGCTGCTGCTGTGCGGCCATTTCTCCCAGAAGCTGCTCGGCGCGCTCTGGATCTGGCTCGACTGCCGGTACGGTGATCTCGATCATCGCGCCAGCGGCTTCCGCCGCCTGTCGTGCCTGCACGACTGTGCGCAACAGAAGCAGAGCCTCGCGGCGGCTCTCGGCCAGCATACGGATCAATCCCGCATCATAGCGGGCGATCGTGGCGTCGACTTCAGCAATCTGGCTGTCGATAGCCACGATCTCTGCGTCCAGCGGAGAGCTTTCCTGCGCGACAGCGCCTGCAGTTAGGCAGGTGCTGATCAACAAGGATGCAGTGAGCGTACGAAGTTTTGTCATCCAAAAGCTCCTTTTCCCTTCCCGTGAGCAGCGTGGAAGGGTAATGCTGGGGTGAGCCCACAAGTTTGTGATGCATCTAATAACATGACGGGCTTGCCACGAATCGACATCCTGACGCTGCAAAGGTCATATGGTCTGGTTTGTGAGTCAATCTAAAAACTAGACGCGTATAGCGATGCGACATATAGGTGAGGGCGCAGGGTGACTCGCAAGAAGGGCAAACAGCTGAACTGGGGTGTCGAACGTCGATATGAGTTCATCGAGTTTCGCCTGTTCTGGCAGGGGCGGATAAACCGGGGGGATTTGATGGACGCGTTCGGGGTTTCAACACAGCAGGCATCGCTGGACCTGAACGCTTATATTGATCAGGCCAACCGTAACCTCGTCTATGATAAAAGCCTGCGCACCTACCTGCGCGGCAAACACTTCAAGCCCAAATATCTCAAGCCCGATGCGGAGGAGTACTTCGCGCAGCTGCGGGCCGTCGATCAGGGATTGGTGAGCGCAAAGCAAAGCTGGATCAGTGTATTTCCGGGGTTTGAGGCGACGCCAACGCCCGCGCGGGGTGTATCGCCAGAAACACTGCGCGATGTTCTCGCGGCGATCCGCGAGCCGGCCGCATTGCAAGTGACCTATCAGTCGATGTCCCGCGCGGAGCCAAGCGCGCGATGGATCGAACCGCATGCTCTGGCCTTTGACGGGTTTCGTTGGCATGCCCGCGCGTTTTGCCAGAACGATCAGATATTCAAGGACTTCCTGCTTTCACGCATCGTGGAGGTCGGGGGGCAAGGGCCTGTTACGTCGGACCCTGGCGCCGATGACGCATGGCAGACAGAAGTCGTGCTCAAGATTGGGCCGCATCCGGACCTCTCCGACAACCAACGCCGCGCGATAGAAATGGATTACGGCATGGAGGCGGGCCACGCGCAGATCGTGGTCCGCCGCGCGCTGTTGTTCTACGCGCTTAAGAGGCTGGGGCTTGATACCGACCCCGCTGCACGAAGACCGCAGGACCAGCAGATCGTGCTGTTGAATCGAGATAATGTTTTGGGGGCCTCCTAAATGAATGTCGTGCCGCAGCCTGGCGCCGTCATCAGTCTACGCTCCGCCACGTGGAAGGTGCTGAGCACTTCGACCCTCAAGCGCGGATTCCGTGAGGTCCACTGCCGTGGACTTTCGGGCCTTGTGCGGGACAAGGAGGGTCGGTTCGTCTGGGACTTGGAAAAAGGCGCACGGGTTCTTGACCCCGGCGCAGTCCAACTCTTGCCCGACGCATCGCCCGGCCTGATCGACACAAAACTACACTTGGAGGCGTCGTTCCGGAACACACCGACGACGACTCGGCGTCCTCTCACCTTGGGACGTGCAGCGATCGATGATCTGTCGTTTCAGCACCTGCCGGTCGAACGTGCCCTCGCACAGGACCGAGTTCGCCTCCTCATCGCGGATGACGTCGGTCTCGGGAAGACCCTGGAGGCGGGCCTGATAGCATCCGAGCTCGCCCTGCGCGGCAGAGCGGACCGGATCCTGGTGGTCACGACACGGGCTATGCTGACCCAGTTTCAGAAGGAGTTCTGGACCCGGTTTTCGATCCCGTTATCCCGGCTCGACAGCGCCGCGATCCGGCGGATGCGAAATCGGATCCCGGCCCATTACAATGTGTTCGATCAGTTTGACCGATCTATTGTCTCCATCGATACACTCAAACGGGACGCCCAGATCAGGGATGCGATCAAGCACTCTTACTGGGACCTTATCATTATTGATGAAGCGCATAACGCAGCCGCTCGGAAGGCAGCGGCGGGTTCAAACTCGCAACGCGCAGAATTGGCCCAACTCTTGTCCCGGCGCACCGACTCTTTGCTCTTGCTTACTGCCACCCCACATGATGGGTCGCAGGAAAGCTTTGCAAGTCTGATCGAGATGCTTGACCCAACGCGGGTGCCGGACCCCACTCGACTGCATCGGACCGATATTGAAGATCTCGTAGTGCGCCGATTTCGGTCGGACAAACAGGTCGCGGCTGATATCGGCCAGCAGGTTCCCGACCGCAAACTGATCCGCAGAAATTTTCCGTTGAGCGTCGAGGAGGAGGTGGCCTACCAATCGATCGCCGATCTTCATCTGGATCTCGATGAGCAGTCGACCCGGGGCAGAGCGATCGACCTGTTTCGTACCACGCTCGCCAAGGCGATCTTCTCAAGCCCGGCGGCCTGTTTCGAGACGCTGGAACGGCGCATCCGGGGTATCGAGAATGGGACCTCCCGAGGCACCGAGGAAGATCGGATCAGGCTCCGGGAGCTTGCCGATCAGGTTGCCGCGATAGAAACGGACGCGTTCAGCAAGTATCAAGATCTCCTGCGCATGCTGCGCGAGATACGATGGACCGGGAAAGCTGCTCGAGACCGCATCGTCATCTTTACAGAGCGGATCGCCACGGTTTCTTGGCTCGCCGAGCGTCTACGGGAGGACATGGGCCTGTCGGAGGAGCAGGTGGCCCGAGTGGACGGGGGCAGCGTCGAGGCAGATGTCCGGACCCAAGAGGTGATCGAAGCGTTCGGACAGGAAAAATCCCCTATTCGTATCCTGATCGCCTCCGACATGGCCTCCGAAGGGTTAAACCTGCATTTTCAGTGTCACCGGCTGATCCATTTTGACCTCCCTTGGTCCCTTCTGCGGTTCGAGCAACGTAACGGTCGTATCGACCGGTACGGGCAAGACCGCGCCCCGCTCATCACTTATTTCGTTGGGGAGAGCTCGCACCCGAAAGTGCGCCAGATGTGGGTGCTTGAGAAGCTCGTCGAGAAGGACGAGGCTGCGCAGTCTGGTGTGGGAGATCCGGCGGTCTTTCTCGGAAAAGGCGACGCGGAAGAGGAGGAGGCGGTCGTCGCGGAGGCGATCGCATCGGGGATTGGCGCCGAGGCTTTTGGTGCGGAGATGGATGACCGCGCTGTGGAAGCCGAGGCTCACATGTCGCTTGATGACGAGTTCGCCGCTCTTTTTGGGGATTATGCGACACCGGTTGCGCCAGAGTCTGACGCCGAAACTAGTTCGAAGCAAGCCCCGCCGCGGCTTTTTCCAGACACCTTCACCTATGCATCCAAGATGGTGGAAAGGCTGTCTCGCCCTGAGGAGCGGGTGTTCGCTTCTCTTCCGGCGATCTCTTGGGAAGATCGCACAATCAGGATGGTCATTCCTGACGACATGCGAGCGCGGGATGGGTTCGGGTACGCCAGCGAGGGGGCCGTGGATGGCCGGTACATGCCGGAAGAAGCGGTCGCTTCCGGGGACCGGATCGAGCTGACGGACCAAGCCCAGGTCATGAATCAAGCGATTGATCAAGCGAAGATGCAGGAGCGGTCTTGGCCGACCGTTCAGTATCTCTGGGACGTACACCCGATCCTCGAATGGTTTGCGGACCGGGCCAGCACCTTTTCCCCTGAGCATTCCGCCCCTGTCGCCCCGCTGAGTCGTCTCGCTGCAGGCGAGGTGGCTGTGGTCATGCATGGGGCTATACCGAACGCGAATGGGGCCCCAGTCGTTGACCGATGGGCGGTCATCATCCGAGGGTCAGACGGTACGGTCCAGATCGAAGAAGTCCCTGACTTCATAACGCGGATGCGGCTGGCGGAGGACACTCCAGGACGAGCGGTCGAAGATCTCGGGCTAGCACAGTCCACGATCTCGGTGGCCGTTGATCGGTTTCAGACCCATCTCGTCGAGCTCCGACGGGAGCAAGGGGCGCGGATCCAGCAAGACCTCGACGAGGTCCTTGACCGCCTCGCGAAGCTTGAAGGACGGTTCCGGACGCAGCTTGCGCTGGATCTCGGCGACGTGGCTGACAGCGACGCTGAGCTGACTCCGGCGGAAAAGCGTCGCCTTACGATCAAGCGTTCGAGAGAACAGAGGATCGAGCGCATGTTCCAAGACTGGACCGAATGGTTCGAGCGGACTCGGCATATGGTGGATGACCCCAATCCATATGTGGACGTCAAAGCGGTATTTGTGGGGTGACCGGATGGATCTGATCGGAATTGAGAACGAAGCAGAATTCTTCCCGTCAGGAACCTTGTCAGATGTGCTGAAAGAGGAACTTCAGGACATCACGGCGCGCTGGTCCGGGCTTGAAAAGAATTCCCATCCTGTAGAGCGGCTGACGCGGGTGGCGTCCCCGGCGGTCGAAACGCTGCGGCAGGTCCGGAACACCTCGGATCAGAACCGTCGGCGAGAACTTGTCCGGGATGCCCAGAACGCGCTCTTGGTCGCTCTCGGCTATACCTGGAAGCGAGAGGCGGTGATCACCGCACTTGAAGGCGCCCCGGTCATCCCGATTGTGGCAAAAGCCGCGGACGCAACAGGTCGAAACGCGCTGTGGGTTATCGAAGCACCGCTCCCGGACGCTGAAGATGAGGCGACGGACCCGCTAGGAGCGAGTTTTACCGCTGATCAGTTCCCGCCAGAAACCGATGAGGCGGCCCTCTTGGACCGGAGCATCGAGTCCCTCCTTGCTGAAGGGGTGTTCGAGCTGCCCGACGGACCGCGCCATGTTCTTGTGATGGGCCTCTCTCAGATCGCTCTGATCGACAAACGGAAATGGCCGGCCCGGTCCGTCCTCCGGTTCGATCTACAGGAAATATTCACCCGGGCTGAGCGGGACACGCTAATCGTCATGGCCTGCCTGATCTCTCGCGAGGCGCGCGTTCCGGAACAGGGCGCGCCGATTTCGGATCGGTTGGAAGAGGAAGCGCAGCGGAACGCCAACGCGGTCACCACATCTCTTAAACGGACAGTCCGGGACGCGATCGAGCTTCTGGGTCAGGAAGTTCTTGACGTCACCGGTGGGACGCATAAGGGGGTCTGGATCGACGGGCCGGAACTATCGCGCGAGTGTCTGCGCTACATGTACCGGCTCCTGTTCCTGTTCTACGCGGAGGCGAACCCGCGTCTCAATTTGCTGGACCTGAAGAATCCGATTTATGCGACCGGGTATTCGCTTGAAACGTTGCGCGACCTCGAATCCGTGCCGCTCAGGACCACTGTGGATCGCGACGGAACTTTCTTGTGGGAAAGCCTCCAGCAGACCCTGAACCTTCTATACACTGGGCTGGACCTCGCAGATGCGGAGAAGGGGACCGGGTTGCGCCTGCCGGCGGTGAAGGTCTCTCTACTGGACCCGAAAAGCACCCCTATTCTGAACGCCCTCCCGCTCCGGAATGAGGCAATCCAAAAGGTGATCCGGCTGCTGTCGCTTCGGTCCACAGGTAAGAGCACCGGCCGGATCTCCTACGCCAAGCTCGGGATCGGCCAGCTCGGCGCGGTCTATGAGACCCTGATTTCCTTCACAGGGGTCGTCGCCAAGACGGACCTGATCGAGCTGAAACCGCGCAAGGGACGGTCCGCCGGGGCGGACGACGAGGAAGATGCGGTCGAGACGGACGAGGACCTTGAAGAGGAAATCCTTGAGGACGGTGATGAGACCGAAGAGGAGGTTTTCCGCCGCGACAAGGTGGACCCGCTCGCTCCGAGCTGGTTCGTCCCGCGCAGCCGCATCGGGGAATTCGAGCAGGACGAGATCGTCTTCAAAGGCTCAGAGGCACTCGTCTATTCCAAAGGAACCTTTATCTACCGCCTCGCCGGCCGGGACCGGGAGAAATCCGCCTCCTATTACACGCCGGAACCGCTCGCACGGCTGCTGGTAAAGCACGCGCTCATGGAGCGGTGCAGGGACCTGACCGCGGACGACCTTCTGGACCTGAAAATCCTTGAGCCGGCCATGGGGTCTGCGGCCTTCCTTGTCGAAACCACGAACCAGCTCGCCGACCTTTACCTGGAACGGAAGCAGAAGGAGACCGGCAAGACCATCCCGCAGGACCGGATCGTGGTTGAGAAGCAGAAAGTCCGGGCCTATATCGCCGACCGGAACTGCTTCGGGGTCGACCTCAATCCGATCGCGGTGGAGCTGGGCGCGATCTCGCTATGGCTGAACAGTCTTCATGCGAGCGACTTTTCCCCCTGGTTCGGGGATCAGCTTCATGCCGGGAACTCCCTGATCGGGGCGCGGCGGGCTGCCTACAAACCGGTCTTGCTCAAGGCAGGCTCCCAGAAGGACCTCTGGCTCAACGCCAAACCGGACGAGATCGGCTGGCGCAACCGCCTACCCGAAAACCATGTCTGGCAGTTCCTTCTACCTGCCAAGGACATGGCGAATTTCGACAAGGACAAGTCGATCAAGCCCTTCGCGGGTGACGCGCAAGATCAAATCAAAGAATGGCGCAAGGGCGGGTTCTTCAAGAAACTTGAACCCCATGAGGTCAAGCTGGTCCAGAAGCTTAGCCGCGTCGCTGAGGCCCTGTTCGACCAGGTGGCCGAAGACCTCGTCAAGACCCGCGCGGCCGCGAATGACGAGATCACCCTCTGGCCGGACAAGGTCATCCCCGGAAACAAGGGGCTGGATTTCCACGCCAAGGAGAAACTGAACGCCCACCTGATCGGGGCCGATCACGCCACCAATACGCTGCCCTACAAACGGCTCAAAACCGCGATGGACGCTTGGTGCGCGCTCTGGCTCTGGCCGCTCGACAAGGCGGACCTGCTGCCCAACCGGGCAGAGTTCCTTCAGGGGATGGCGATGATCCTCGAAGGTGGGTTCACGCCCGACGGATCGTTGGCCGCGCTCAGCATGGACGAGTTCGCCGATCCGTCGCCGGATTTCCTTGATCTGATGGAGCCGGACGCACCCGCGCGGGACCTGTTCAAGGCCGCCACCAAGCGGCAGGACGGGCTTTTTCGAGAGACTAATGTCGAGGCGCTGATCGAAACCTTCGACTGGCTAAGCGTCGCGGTCGCGGTGGCCGAGCGCGAGCGCTTTGTGCATTTCGACCTGATCTTCGCCGACGTGATGCGGGCGCGGGGCGGGTTCGACGTGATCGTCGGGAACCCTCCTTGGGCCAAGCCCTCTTGGAACGAGGGGCTGGTGTTGGCGGATATCGACCCACTTTATGCGGGGCTGTCGGCGTCGGACGCGAAGAAGGTTCTGGGTGAGGCGCTGCCAAAGGCACCGCCTGTGCGGCGTGAGGGGCGGACGGTTCCGGCGGTCGAGGCCTTCCTTCAGGATTTCGTGTCGACCCGGGGGGCGATGGAGGTAACCTCGTCCGAGGTGATGAACCCCTTCGCCGGGGGCGGGTCGAACAACCTCTATCGCTGTTTTATCGATCTGTCGTTCCGGCTGATCGCGCCCGAGGGCTATGCGGCACTGATCCACCAGGACGGGCATTTGGGGGATCCGAAGTCGGGTGCGTTTCGGCGTCACTGGTATGGACGGATCGCGAAGCACTTCGAATTCATCAACCGTATGAAATCACGCAATTTTTCCGAAGTCCATCATAATGTACGGTTCAGCCTCAACATTTACAGGGGCGCAAAAAGCGAAACATTTTTTGAAAAGTTCGCGTTCGCTTTCACCGCAGCTCAAATTGAAGACTCGTACACGGACCAAGACGGACTTTCTGAACTCCCCGGCATAAAGAACTCTGAGGGAAATTGGGATACGCGCGGCCACCGCGATCGGCTAATGACGATCGATAGGGATGCACTGACTGTGATTCACGCGCTTTCCGAGGATGAAACGGTACCGATTGATGAAGCGCGCTTTATACAACCTTTCTCAGCACGCACTTTAGACGTGTTTAGGCGTTTGGCCATCTCACCAAAACTGGATGCTGCGATTCCAAGAGTTGGGCGGGGTCTTGGTTCTCGTTCTGGGCAGAGCGAAGAAAAAATTTCCCTTTGGCAGTTGTCGTCGCACTGGCATGAAACTGGATCTCAAAATGACGGAACAATCATACGGGAAACGCGCTTTCGAGATGCTGACGAAATGATCCTGCAGGGGGCTCTGTTTCATGTCGGCAACCCGCTCTACAAAACACCACGTGAAGTTTCGCGTACCAGCGCGGATTACGACGTTATTGATCTTACGCTTGCTCAAGAGAACTATCTCCCTCGTACGAATTATGGTGCTGCAGTCCATCTCACAGAATATCGGCGACGCATTACACGTTGCCGTTGGGACGCTACAAAGGGGCATGCGGATTTTTATCGGTTGGCGTTTCGCGCCATGATTGATGTAAATGCTGAGCGTAGCCTGATCAACGCGCTGATACCAAAAGGGCCAACCCATGTTAACAGCGTGCAGAGTCTTGCATTTGGGCGGACCGAAGATCTCTTGATTGGCGCATCGTCTTTCCCATCAATCCCATTGGATTTTTACGTGAAAGCCAGCGGAAAACAGAACTTTCATGACAAGGACGCGAAAGGACTGCCTTGGGTTGATGCTGGCGGTACTGCGCAACACCGCGCGCTTCGTCTCGCTTGCCTTACCTCGGAATATGCAGAACTCTGGAATCAACATGTATCTGAACTGAATATTCTGACGTGGTCGTCATCAGATCCGCGTTTAATTCAAGAAGGTCCAGTCGAAGGCCCGACCACCTGGGATCGGACAGCCGGCCTCCGGACTGAATTCGCCCGCCGCATGGCGCTGGTCGAGATCGACGTGCTGGTTGCGCAGGCGCTTGGGCTAACCCTCGATCAGTTGATCGAGATCTACCGTATCTACTTTCCAATTATGCAACAGTACGAGGCGGGCACTTGGTATGACCAGAACGGGCGGATCGTCTGGACCTGTTCCAAGGGCTTGCCCGGCGTCGGCTGGCTGGACGACCGCGGCAAGAGCCCCGGCCGCGCCGCCTGGGAGAGGATCTTCGCCGACAACCCGGCGGAATTGACCTGCACCGCCATCGACGACACGATGCCCGGCGGCCCGCGCGAGATCACCCGCCACTTCGTCGGCCCCTTCACCCAAAGCGACCGGATCGAGGACTACCGCCGCGCCTGGGCGCATTTCGAGCGGCTGAAATCCGAGGACGCCGCCTGATATGAACCCGATCCTCCTCGCCCGTCATGTGCAGGACAGTCTGCGCGAACTGGTCCATACGACGCTGAACAGCACCAGTCCCGCCTTCGAGGGTATGGTGGACCGGTTCATCGCCGAGCCCGGGAACTTCCTGAAGGGGCCGTGGATTTCGGTCGACATGCCGTTCCGGCAGATCGACGGGGCGGCGGATGGCAGTTGGGTTCAGCCCTTCCCGGAGGTGCCGCTGCGGTTCGCCCCTTATCAGCACCAGACGGACGCCTTCGCCAGGCTCAGCGGAGCGGCGATGCGCTCGACGCTGGTCGCAACCGGGACCGGGTCCGGTAAGACGGAATCCTACCTGTGGCCGATCCTCGACCACTGTCGGCGGAACAAGGGAAAGCCCGGGATCAAGGCGATCCTGATCTACCCGATGAACGCGCTGGCGACCGACCAGGCGCGCCGGATCGCGGCGGCGATCACGGACATCGGATCGCTCGACGGTGTGCGCGCAGGCATCTACGCGGACGCGGAGCCGCAAAACCCCGCCCATGAGGTGACAGCAGACAGCGTGATCACCCATCGCGAGACGATGCGGAAGAACCCGCCCGACATCCTGCTGACGAACTACAAGATGCTCGACTACCTGCTGCTGCGCGGCCGGGACAAGCCGCTGTGGGCGCAAAATGACCCCGAGACGCTCCGGTTCCTCGTGGTCGACGAGATGCACACGTTTGATGGGGCGCAGGGCGCGGATCTTGCGCTTCTGTTGCGGCGTCTGAAATACCGGCTCAAGACACCGAAAGAACACCTGATCTGTGTTGGTTCCTCCGCGACGCTCGGGGCCGGCGACGATGCGAAAACCGAACTCAGACGCTATGCGGAAACGATCTTTGGGGAGACCTTCGATGAGGGGGCTGTCGTCACAGAGACTCGGAAGACCCCGAACGAGGTGTTCGACGATCCGGAATATTTCGAACTTCCCGATCCGACCGATATTCACGCGGCCCTGCGCGAGGCAGAGGAACTGGACCAGGCAGGCGCAGCGCGGCGGCTTGCCACCTGTATCTTCCCGGATCGGTCAGACCCGGACCTCACATTCATCGAGGATGGGGATCCATCAGATCCGGCATGGCGGATCTCGCTTGGGGAGCAGCTGAAGGATCACGTCTTGTGCCAGCGGACCCTCAAGATCCTCGCTGAGCACAAAGGTCCAGCCTCGCTCGAAGCAATTGCCGCGGGACTGGCGCAGGTCAAGATCATTCGGGATTGGGCTGAGGCGGACCATCGCTCGCTCGCCGAATTGGTGGTGGCGCTGGTGGCATGGGCCCGGTCCGGGTCCGCTGAAAGCCTGCGTCCGCTGTTCAACGTCCGGCTCCAGCTCTGGATCCGTGAAATGTCCCGGATGGTCACGAACCTGCCCCGGTTGGAGGCGGGTGGGGTCCGCTCGGAGATGGACCTGTTCCACGCTCTCGACCTTGACCGCCAGTCACTGCGTGAAAAGCTTCCGGTTGTGAACTGTAACCGGTGTGGTGCGACCGCCCATGTGGGTCGGCTGAACCCCAGCTCAACCACCTGCTGGGCACCACTCGAGCAGCTGTATGAGGAGTTCTTCGACGAGAACGGCGGTGAGCGCATTCGGCTCTTTTACCATGAGTCGATTGACCGGATGGTTCCAGCGACCGGCGGCGGTGGAAGGATCGTGAAGGGGGTGCTCGACTCGGACTCGATCGCCTTCACTCCATGCGATCACGACAACCTCGAAACCGGTCCGGCTACCCCAGTCTGGATGTATGATCCTTCCGACACGAATGGTCGGATCGACCGGTCGTGCCCCGCGTGTGGTCAGGCGCGTGGCCTGCTCCTCTTCGGGATGCGGGCGGCCAGACTTACGACCGGAATAACCGGCACGCTTTACACCTCCGCCCAGAACGAGGAGTTCCCGGACGCAAAACCGCGTTTCCTTGTGTTTTCAGATTCTGTTCAGGACGCTGCGCACCGGGCCGCGGTGGCGGAAACCCGCAATGCCCTCTCGGTCTACCAGAAATCCCTCTACACGGCTCTTCGAGCGACGCAAACGGGCGGGATGAACTTCAAAGAGGTGATTGAAGCCGTTCCGAGCGACCTGCTCGACACGCTGGGTGGGGACGCGTTTACCGCGCTGTTCATCCCAAAGGAACAGACCTGGCGACGCCTCTATCAAGACCTGATCCGGGACGAGATTTCGATTACAGACCCTATTTTCTTGGACCACATGAAGCAGCGGCTCGGCTGGGAATATTTCGTTGACCTGAGCTACCGGGCGCATTTCAGCCATACGCTTGAGGTCAATGGGATCGCCGTCGCGGACATCTCCGCAGATCTCTTGCGCGCTTCAGCCGGGCGGCTTGCGAGCGAAATTCGCAACGAACTTCCGGGCGCACCCGATTTAGACCCGGACCTGCTTGTGGGATTC